>Ga0210005_1000835_pt1 | contig 22212 bp, 19 predicted proteins | sample CryGey02umfilter_3_FD_183961 | JGI IMG/M metagenome (GOLD analysis project Ga0210005, IMG submission 183961) | Groundwater microbial communities from aquifer in Utah, USA - Crystal Geyser 4/9/14 0.2 um filter (SPAdes) (version 3) | ecosystem: Environmental > Aquatic > Deep subsurface >... | reverse complement strand
TTAATAACGCACATTAACTTTTTTCTATGGCCTTCTCACTCAACCGCGCACAGATTATCGGAAACGTCACTCGTGAGCCCGAGGTTCGCATGGCCGGCTCATCGCCTGTTGCAACCTTCGCCGTCGCCACTAACTTTTCTTGGACCGATCAGAGCGGGCAGCGCCAAGAGAAGGCCGAGTTTCACAATGTCGTAGCCTGGAGAAAGCTCGCCGAGATCTGTCAGCAGTATCTTCGCAAAGGCCAGAAGATCTACATAGAGGGCCGTCTTCAGACCCGCGACTGGGAGGGCGAAGATGGAGTGAAGCGCTACAAGACCGAGATTGTCGCCGAGAACATTATCATGCTCGACCGCAAGGGGGAGCCAATGGGGACGGCCTACTCGGCTGAGTCCGGCGCCTCTTCATCGGCCGACTCCGGGGCTTCTTCATCGGCCGACTCCGCCTCATCATTTCAGCCACCTCGTCAGCAGCGCACAGTCAAAAAAGCTCCCGCAGCTGAGCCGGCGGTAGATATGCAGGAAGAGGAGGTCTCGATCGACGATCTTCCGTTCTAGAGAAAAATTTAAGAGGCGGTGGCCTAATTGAACACGTATGTCTGGCAATGCCAGGAAACATAGAGGTGAGGCCACCGACCCAACGCAATGCTCTTCTAGGTCCCATCTGCTAGCATAAGAGAGTGGCAGCAGAGGACATTTCCAGATGAGCGGTAGTCATAATGAGTCGACGAGGCTCACTACTTTTTCCGTTGCGAGGCGGAAAATTCCCCCCTACCGTTCTTAGGTGGATTAACTTTTGAGAGACCTTACCACCAGGGTCTCTACTTTGTTTTTGTATGAAAGGTGTCGCGCAGTCCCAACGCGAAGCGGTGGAACAGGTAACTTTTTGTCCTTTTATTGTTTGATTTTTGTTATCCCATCCTGCAAGAGGAGGGACCTTTTCAGGTGTAGGGAACCGTTGTCGAAGCGGTTCCACGCATGAAAAGTAGGGAGAGGAAGACGGCCACGAGCAGCCAGAGGCCAATAACAATATAAAGATATTGACGCAAATGGATTTAATGGGTTAAACCCAACTCGGGCAGTCTTCATTTCCCCACTTTTCAGGTTAGAAGTTCGGAGGGGGTGACATTTCAAAGAACGATATTAGGTCATTATATCAAAATGCAGCCCCCGCGTCAATCACTCGGATGTCTTTATTTTAGGAAACTCCAGCCGATCTTTAGTGAGCCAAAATGCCGCTGCGCTCGCGGACGATCCGTGCGATGCCACTGTAGTCTCTCAGGTGAAGGCCGTCCTTTTTATTAAGCTGAAAACCCGGGCTGCCTATCGGTATCTCTCGTTCAAGATCTACAACCTCATCGACTGCGCCGCTTCTCTTTTGTGAGCGGATCCACTCGTTGAACTCGCCGGTTACCTGTCGGCCCAGCACCTCAAACTCAGCACGTTTTGCCGGGTCGTTATACATATCGAATTTTTTGGCTAGATGCTTGCCCAAGGTCTCCTCGTCCCAGTCGTACATTGTGCAGGCCACGACGGAGATGTTGTTCTCTCGGGCGTAGGCGTAGATGTCGCTCAGATTTTTTCTTGTCGCTGCCATCTTTTCCTTAAGATAAGAGCGCCCAGCTTCCGGTGACTTTTGCGACTTGATCATAGCCGTGACGATGCCGCTCACGATATCATTGATACCGCCAAAGACGACCGTTCTGCCGGCCGTGCGGTGTGGTTGTTTGAGGAGGTTGTCTTTCATCCATCTCGTCTGCCGCCCTCCCTTCACAACTTTTTGTACACCCGGTAGGTGCCTGAGCTGTCCCACGGTGAGCGAGTCTCCGATGTAGAGCGCATAACTAGGAGCGACCGGAGGGAGCTCGGTCTGACTGAGTCGTTCCGGGGGGCGTGATGAGTCCGGAACGATGCTGGGTCGTCGGGGCGAGGCTTCAGCGGGGCCCTTGCCCTCGCGACTTATCTTTACTCCTCGCGTCGCACTTGTGTCTCTCCCGTTTGTTGTGACCTCACTCAACAGGTCGGCGGCCCTGCCCCGGGTCTCTCGCCCCGCCTGTAGTTCGTGGAGCTTTTTATTGGTGTAGGGCCCGAACATTCCATCGCAGCCTGTTCCATTGACGGTTAGTGGAAAACCGAGATGCTGGTGTTGGAGCTCAAAAATCCCCGAGACGAGACTCTCGTCGGATGAGATGTCGAGGGGCATCGAAAGCGGCGGTCTGCCTACTTCTTCAGCGAGGGTGGGGAGGTCTCGTCCACTTTCCTTCAGGTACCAGCGCGTATAACTCGCACGTTTCGCCGCCGTCTTGAGGAGATCTTCCCTGATTGATTCCGCATCCAGCGGTTTTTCCGTGGGGTGTGCTAGAGCCGCCTCAGCCGGAGTTGTTGCCTGAGTGGGCTCGGGCATCTCCACCGGAGTCTCTGCCTCCTTTGGAGTTGGAGCTCTCACCTTTGACGTTGGACTCTCCCCATGTGGAGGAGGTGAAGGTGGTGGGGGCAGTGATGATGGTAAGTTGAATGCCATAGTTTCTCCTTATTGTATCATAAAAACACTCTGTTAATAAAGGGGCGGACCTATGAGTCGAACGTGTTATACTGAGTGCCGCATGTCAGGTAAACTTTTTCTCATTCTCGGTCCCTCAGGTTCGGGTAAGGGCACGGTTATCTCTTACTTAAGAAGAAACCTTACTGAAGCCGTCTTTCCTCTCTCATGTACCACGCGTGAGCCGCGTCCTCGCGAGCGGGATGGCGAGGTTTACCATTTCATCTCAAAAGGGGAGTTTCGTCGCCGCATCGATGCGGGGGAGTTTCTCGAGTGGGCTATCGTCCATAATGACAACTACTACGGAACTCTGAAAGATCCGATCATGGCTTCTCTCGACACCGGCAAGATGGTCATTCGTGAGGTGGATATGCAGGGTGTCGAGTCGATTCGTGAGCTCCTTGGCCCCGAGCGTGTCATCGCAATTTTTATCACCGCTCCTTCCTGGGAAACCCTCAAAGAGCGCATTCTCAAGCGCAGCTCCATTCCCGATGCGGAACTGGCTCATCGTAAGGCGAGTTTCGAGAAGGAGATGGCCTATTCCCCCCAGTGTGATTTTGTCGTGACGAGTCTTGAGGGGGAGATCCCAAAGGTCTGTCGTGAAGTTGAGGAGATTATTCGGAATGAGATGGCAGCTGAAAAGCCCCCGATGGGCGAAGTTTACTAGTCCACTGGTAGTATATTCAGTGGTGGAGTTTGCTTAGTGGCGTCATGCTATTGACTTTTTAGTTCTGATATTTTAGAATACTACCTTTTTATCTCGATTCCTGATTATGGCGCTCTCTGAAGACTCCCATTCCCGACCGCGTAACTTGAACACTCGTAGCCGCTTTGAGGGGCGAGATCTGACTCCGCCCTCAACCCTTCGCCTTGAACAGGGGAGCCATCGCCTTAGAATCCTTCTGGCTCTTACGCTCACCCTCTTTCCCTCCTCAGTTCAGAGTCGTGACTCGCGTTCTTTTGTAGCGTGTGATCGGACGACTCCTGAAGAGGCGCGCGTGCGTACTATCGAGAGAGCAGTCGATGAGTTGTTCGTTGAGGTCGAGCCGCGTCTTGGCTTGCTGAAAAGGCGGAATCCTCGTCTTCATGCTCGAGTTCTTGCTGCCTTTCGGGCCGTTCAGGCTAACCCCGCTGACTGTCATCACAGTGATGATTCCAACTTCCCGGCAGAGGCTGACCCTGCAGGATTTACCTTCCGCTTTAGGTCGCTCAACGGCATTGATGCCGGTTTTAATGGGGAAAATCGACGTATTACTCTGAACCGTACCTTTGATCCTACCAACCTTGGTGCTCTCATAACCTTGCTTCATGAGGGGTATCATACCGTCCAGGATGATGAGGAGCGTGAGTCGGTTAACCCCGAGCACTATGATCAGTTTTGGTCCTCGGGTGGGGTAAATGCCGTCCTTGATAACGAGCGTGAGGCGATTGAGGTCTCTCTCGAAGTCTTGGATGCGGCCTTGGGTGGAGCTCTTCGTAAGCAAAATGCGACTTTTCAGGAGTATTTCGAGCGGCTGGATAGTCTGCCCGAGTTTGTGAGTCGCCTTCCTAATGCCAGACAGCGTGAGCTTTTTATCGTACACTCCTCGTATTACTTTTTTGAAAGTCCAAAGTCCTGGGCGCAGTATGTCGCCTACCACTACGGATGTTCGCCCCTTGGCCCCGATGGCCCCGCTCGTCTCTATGATAGGCAGTTAAGGCCTCTCCGAGCTCTGAACCGGCACGACTGTTCAGAGATGGCTCGGCGACTGGGTATTGAGGAATAAAACTAACATCCAACCACAGCCTGAAAACCATTAGACTTAGCCGCCCTCTTTTTATATAATGAGCCGCGCACACTGTTGGGGATTAGCCAAGTGGTAAGGCAGCGGGTTCTGGTCCCGCCATCGGGGGTTCGAATCCCTCATCCCCAGCCAAAGCTTCGAACCGGCGGAGACCCGCCGGGTGCCCGCTTGCGGGCGGCGGGCGAGCCCTGCTTTTTGTCCGAGCCGCAGGCGAGAGGCAAAAAGTTCGAATCCCTCATCCCCAGCCAAAGCTTCGAACCGGCGGAGACCCGCCGGGTGCCCGCTTGCGGGCGAATTAGTGCGCATTCAGGTAGGTCTTACAGGTTTAATTACCAGGTAACTTCTATTTGCTTTTTAAAGGCTAGCTTGATAATCTGAACCTGTACCATAGGTAGTGGTACAGTTGACACTTAATATTTTGTAACTAGTTTTTACAATGAATAAGAAGATATTGCTGTTGCCACTATTGGCAGCTCTCTCACTGGTGTTGGTCGCTTGCAGCTCCACGACGGGTAGTGACTTGTCACTAAAATCGGTATCGGATTCCGGCCGAATCGCTCCTATGGGGGATCTCTTCTATGACTGGAAAGAAATTAATATTGAAGGTGGAACAGTTAATAAGAAGTTCTCCTTCAAGAATGATGCTGACAAAGACTTAATCCTCAAGGGCGCGGAAACAACGTGTATGTGTACTACTGCCACAATCGAGCTTCCTAATGGGGAGATGTCGCCGTCATTCGGTATGGGCGGCATGGGCGCAATGCCACAATTTGCCTATGCGATCAAACCTGGTGAGGAGTTCAAGGTTAATGTCGTTTTTGATCCTATGGCACATGGCCCCGAGGCAGTTGGTCCTATAGGAAGGTCCGTTTTCCTCATCACAAGCTCAGTAGCAAATGGCGAATATGCCGAGTTTGATCAGCGAAGCGGTGAGGTCGTAACTGAGATGAAACTCCAGGGTGATGTTTTAAAAAGCGCGGCATATAAGGAGCTGAAGCTGGAAAGTATGGAAACCGGATTCCGCCCCATATCACCCGAGGAACTTCAGCAGGACCTTGCACAAAAGGACTTCTTTTTGGTAGACGTTCATATCCCCGAGCAAGAGCACATTGAGAAGACCGATGCAGTCATAGCCTACAACGAAATTGGAGATAACCTAAGCCAACTTCCAAAGGACAAAAACACGAAAATTGTAGTTTACTGTCGTAGCGGCAGTATGAGTAGTGAGGCATCACAGAAACTAATCGATCTTGGGTACAAAAACGTCTACAATCTTGAAGGAGGACGTGATGCATACATCGACTCGCTTAAATAATCCAAGTGGGAGCTTGTCATCCAGCTCTTATCTCAGAAGCTTTGGATAACTTAAAACTATATGAAAAAACTGTTTAGAAATGTCGCTTTGGTTCTTTTGGGAACTCTGCTTCTTACGACCTCACTCTTTGCCCATGATGGAGGTGAGAACAGCTCGGTCGTTCTCACGCCTTCTTCCTATGACTATGGCGATATTTATCAAAGTGATGGTCCCGTATCAGCAACAGTACAGGTTGAGAATGCCGGAGAAAGTGAGATCGAAATAAATCGTCTTTCCACCAGTTGTGGCTGTACCACGGCGGAAATGGATCTTGAACCGTTAAAGCCCGGTGAAAAACGTGAGATGAAAATCACGTTCGATCCGATGGTCCATCCCGATCAGTTTGGCCCAGTTATCAGAGTAGTATATTTGCAGACTTCCGATCTGGTTATGCCGGAGATGGAGATCGAAATTACCGGGAATGTACTCGGTGGCGCTCCGGAGCCCGGTGATCAGGATAATGCGGGAATAGCGGAGGATCCCGCTGCTTCTTCGGCAGGTTCGGAGAAAGAAGTCGTAATATTTTTTAACGAAGCCTGTCAGGATTGTGGTGAGTTGGTAAAAGAATTTTATCCGGAATTTTTCGGAGAATATAATTATAGTCTGGCGTTGCGTGACTACATTAACGAGCGTGAAAATCGTCAGCTTCTCAATGAGTACAACAAGGAATGGGGGGTTGTCTTTGAGTTACAGAGTCACATTGAGACCTTCGTTGGTGAAGACTTGCTCATTGGCGGACACGTGCCGGAAAAGATAATGCGCTATCTGATCGAAAATCCCGACAAATACGACAAAATTCTTGTTTATCAGGATGATATGCACGGCGAAGCCACACACTATAAGGTATGGGACTTCAAAGGAGAGATTAAAACCTACCCTATTGATGAGCCGATTACCACTTACTTTGAAGATCAAAAAAGTGGCGCCGGCGGAAAAATCTTATCAAAAGGAGGCTTGATTGGCTTATTTACTTTAATCACTACGAGCGCCTTTTTGGATGGTATCAACCCATGCGCTATAGCGGTACTCTTATTCTTCATTGCCTTCCTTTTTGCTATCAAACGAAGCAGAAAAAGTATCTGGAAAATTGGACTGGCCTACATCTTTGCCATTTACTTAGCGTATTTCTTAATCGGTCTCGGTATCGCTCAGGCAATAATCATTAGTGGGGCTCCACACCTAATGGCCTATGTTGGTTCATATCTGGTAATTGGATTGGGAGTTATTCAGCTGCTTGGAGTTATCTTTCCAAAATTTCCAATTCGCCTGCGAATCCCGATTAATACCAAGCATGTTTTAGAAAAATGGCTCCATAAGGCGACCCTGCCTGCCGCTTTAATTGGTGGATTTTTGGTTGGTCTTTGCACCTTCCCATGCTCGGGCGGAATTTACGTCGCCATTATCGGCATGTTAGCTACTTCGCAGTCATATCTCCAAGGACTCGGATGGATGGTCTGGTACAACTTCGTCTTCATCGTGCCCTTGTTAATTATTTTGGCACTTGCGGGGAATCCGGTTATGACAGAGAGATTACAGAAGCTGGAGCGAAATGAGGCGAAATCTATTAAAATAGTCATTGCTCTGACTATGATCGCGCTCGGACTCATTATTATTTTCTTCTTTACCTAAGATGGAATTTTTACCGCTTGTAACGATTCCGGTAACGTACCTTTTTATTGCTTTGATAAAGCCTTATTTGCGAAAAAAACTGCCGTTTAATGTGTGCGCCATCTGCATTGCGGTATCTTTGACCTGGCTATTACTCCTTACCTTGTGGCTTCTGGGGGAAGGTGTTTCTGAGATTCTAATCGCCACCTTAATGGGAATGAGTCTGACTGGCCTTATGTACAAACTTGAAAAAGTTTTCGAAAAACTAACGATCAGAAATTTTTGGTTTGTGCGCTTAGTAATTATCGTGGGCGGGTTTTATTTAGTTTACGCTATTTTGAGTAAAGACCCTTCTCGTTCCCTATTGCTTGCTATCGCGATAGTTATTTCCGTCATCATCCCCACGTTCTTTTTCCAGGGATCGGAGGGCAAGCCCGCTGAAAAATCAGGGTTATATAAAAAACTGGACGATTGTTGCTAACCCATTCTTTAATCATAGAGCTATGCACAAAACATCAATCTTAAAAATATCAGGCATGAACTGCGGTTCCTGTGTTATGCACATTGAAAACGATGTTAAAAAACTGCCCGGAGTTCATACTATTGCCGTTAATTTCGCTTCCGAAAAAGCGGAAGTTAGCTTTGACCCCGAAAAGGTTTCCCTTGATGAGATTATTCAGCAGATTAAGAAAACGGGATACACCGCAAGCGCCCAGGACGAAGGATCTGATGATGAGGGGAGCCATGACCACCATCACCACATGGGTGCGAAAGGCATGGATCCCGAAGATCATTCGGCTCACAGCGGCGCCGAATCAAACAGAGAGATAACGACCAAATTGTATAAAGTGGTTTTCGGCGCACTGGCAAGCATCGTTTTAGTACTCATAGATTTTGTACTCACCATCCCAAACGAAGGGGTTGTTATGTTTGTGATCACTCTGGCCATTCTCCTTTACACTGCTAGGGATTTTTATACAAAGGGAATTCCGCCCTTCGTGTTACGGGGCAGGCCGAACATGGATACCCTTGTCTCTCTTGGTGTAAGTGCTGCCTTTCTCTATTCCGGCTACAATGTCTTGATCGCCGGGATCCATGAAAATTATTTTATGGACGCAGCAATTATTGCTACCTTGATCATGCTCGGGCGTTACCTGGAAGCCAAGGCAAAAGGTTCGGCCAGCGAGGCGATTAAGAAACTCCTAAGTCTTGGGGCGAAAATGGCGCACAAGGTCATTGGGGAGAATAGAACCGAAGAAATTTCGATAAATGATGTGCAAAAGGGAGACAGCCTTTTGGTTAAACCCGGCGAGAAGATCCCCGTAGATGGAGCGATAATCGAAGGTGAGACAACAATTGATGAGTCCATGGTTACCGGAGAAAGCATCCCTGTCGATAAGAAAGTTGGGGATAAGGTAATTGGAGCGACTTTGAATGGAAACATGAGCTTTACGATTAAAGCTGAAAAAATAGGCAAGGAAACGATGCTCGCTCAAATGGTTAAACTTGTAGAGCAGGCCCAGATGAGCAAGGCGCCTATTCAGAAACTGGTGGATAAAATTTCCAACTATTTTGTCTGGGTCGTCGTCGCTATTGCGCTTGTAACCTTCGCTAGCTGGTATTATGTCACAGGTGATTTTAACTCAGCTATTATCCCTACCGTGGCGGTCCTGATTATCGCTTGTCCGTGCGCCTTGGGGCTGGCAACGCCGATCTCAGTCGTCGTTGGATCTGGTAAAGGTGCCAGTATGGGGATTCTCCTTAAGAAGGCGGAAAGTTTGGAGAAAATCCACAAAATTACAACTATTTGTTTCGACAAAACCGGAACAATTACCGAAGGTAAACCGAAGGTGACTGACTTTATTACAAGTGAAACAGGTGGAGACGAGAAAAAAATACTGCAGTATATCGCTTCGATAGAATCAAAATCAGAACATCCGCTGGCACACGCTGTCGTTGAATATGGCACAACTATGGAAGTCGATGTGCTTCAGGCGGAAAAAGTTGCCGCGGTTACAGGCAAAGGTGTAACGGGTATGATTGATGGTAAGGAAGTTATTGTGGGGAAAATAGATTTTTTGACCGAGAAAAATGTCCGTGGAAATGACGAGCTAAAAGAGAAGGCTCACGATCTTGAAAAAGAGGGGAAGACAGTGCTTTACTTTTCTGTAGCTGGTCTCCTCAAGGGAATTTTGGCCCTGCAGGATGTTGAAAAAGAGAGTTCCAAGCACGCTATTGAGCTTCTCCACAAGCGCGGTATCAGGACGGTAATGATGACCGGCGACAACGAAGCTGTTGGTAGGGCAATTGCGGCAAAAGTAGGTATCGACGAAGTCTTGGCAGGAGTTTCGCCGGAAGACAAAACAAACAAGATCAAGGAGCTGAAGGAACAGGGAGAATTTGTGGCCATGGTTGGTGATGGTATTAACGATGCTCCCGCACTTGCCACTGCTGACGTAGGAATCGCAATGGGAACAGGTACCGATATCGCTATAGAATCAGGTGACCTGGTGGTAGTTAAGGGAGATTTATTGAAAGCTGTCGAGGCAATGGAGCTCTCCCAGGCAACGTTGAGAAACATCAAGCAGAACCTCTTCTGGGCTTTTATTTACAATTTAGTGGGAATCCCCATCGCAGCACTGGGATTACTCAGCCCTATTTTTTCGGCTGGAGCCATGGGGTTTTCTTCGGTCAGTGTAGTTTTGAACGCGCTCAGGTTAAAAAGATTTAAAGCTAGATAACTGACTCCTTCACGGGCCCCACCATAGATTTTCCTTATGAGGAAAGGCTTCTTCTGTCACCTTATTCGTGCTATAATTGCCGGATGCCTCATTACTCACAAGGATGAATCAGAATAGTGCACGTCTAATAGGGGAGCAGATTAGCAATCTTTTGCAGGTTCTGAACATTGGCAAACCAACACGGAATGCAGCTGTGTTTTTTGATATTGATGGGACGGTGAGCAGAAATGACAATTTAGAGCTTCTCATAAGTGAGATCATCAAAAGAGATCTGCTCCCTCATAACAAGGAAGCCGTAGTCGCGAGAGCGCGGAGGTTGTGGAAAAATCGAGACCTGGATTTTAACGAGTACTTGGATACGGTAATAAAAATCCTTCCGGATCTGAGGAACTTTTCTCAGGCGATTCTGGAAAAAATTACCGATGATCTTGTTGAGGGCCAGGGCAGTCATTTCTACCTCTTCCCGTGGATGTTTTTGATCCGACTAAAGAATTTAGGCTACAAGTTGGTTGCCATTTCAGGGGCGCCATCATTTATGGCGGAAAAATATCTGGATAAGATCGGGCTATTCCCGTGGAAGGTACACAGCTCAAAGTGGATCTTTAAAGAGACTATTTTCACCGGGGAAATAGATCTGAGTATCTTAAAGAATAAGGCCGGTATTATTCAGGATGAGTATGGCCATTTATTTGATTTAAATGAGTGTATCGCTTTAGGTGATACTGTTTCGGATATCCCAATGCTCCAGACAGTTGGCAAGCCTATCGCAATCAACCCCACTTATGCGTTGGCGCAGAAGGCCATTGAGCAAAAATGGACAGTTCTTTTGGAACGAAAAGACCTTGTTGTAACATTTCCCCAGGGGCAGCTGAAAATCTAGATGCCCATCTTGGTGTGGTTTTTTGACTTTAGGAGGTGATAGAGCCCGTACTGAGCCAGATGCGTTGGCAGAACGATTATTAATAATGAGTAGAGGAGGAAGAGCTCCGTGTGGAATGGGAGTTCAAGGCCCGTTATATTTTGAATGTAGTTGATGTTAAGTTTCGGTGGAGTCAGTGCGAATGTCGCAAGCATGACGAGAACGAGTATTCCCATTGAGTAGAGAAGTGCGGATGCCTCCGGGCGAACCTTGGCTGTTAGGAGGAGGGCAATGAAAGCTGTTGTGTGGAGGATAAAGGTTATGAGGATGTAGAATGGTCCATAGTTGAGGATGTCGCTGAAGCCGAAGACTTCCATCTTGAAGAAGACGGCCAGAGTCAAGAGGACGAGCGAGATAAGCTGGAAGGAGAGTGCGATGTTGGTGATGCCTTTGATGAACTGGTGGTTTTTCAAGTAAAGCGCCCATACAAAGAGAAACGGTGCAAGATCGCAAAACCAGATGAGTGAGTTGTACTCCTCGGCAAGTATGTTACGAACCATCCCCAGCAGTCCGATCGTTAGGAGGGCGACCGAGGCTAGAAGATAGCGTTCTTCCTCGCCTAAAATAGAGCCGAAGGTCCAGGTGGCTTCTCGCCCGATGCTTTTTCTGAGCTTCTTTATCGCGAAATATCCTCCTATGCTCACAAGCAGGACGAGCAGGAGTATTATTTCGAAATAGCCGGAGTAGCTGTCCAAGTTATTGACGGCGAGTCCGGAGTAGTACCCTAATAGCGTCGCAGTAAGGGAAAACCCTGCACTGATGAGTGTGCTATAGATGAAGAATGTTCGGGGGCTCATTTTTGAGGCACCGGCCAGGAGGAGTCCCGGGGTCGGAAGTGGGGGGACGAGTTTTATGAGTGTGAGGGCCTTTCCCGGATGCGTCTTCAGGTGGGCTTCAATCTTTTCGATCATGGAAGATCTGATCTTAAACTTCTTGAGGTACTGGTCGACGAGGGTGTGCCGTGCGATTCGGCCAATGAAAAAATAGCCCGCATCTCCAAGGATATTTCCCAGAAGTGAGAGCGCAAAGACCGCGTAGATATTGAAAAGTCCCAGCGAGGCGGCAAATGCGGCCGTGAGAGTGATGATAGGGCCTTCGACGATCATGAGCGGGAGCATGACGAAGTATCCGGTGTTCTTTGCGAACTCTAGTACGTCGGCATACGTTACAATGTCGCTCATGGCTAGATGCTGTTATAGAGCTGTTCGAGCTTGTTGGCGCTCACCTCGATGTCGTATCTTTTTACCTCTTCTTCGCTCTGCGCTCCCATCTCTCTGCACCGGGCCGGATCGCTCAGCAAGCTGAGCGCTTTTTCGGCCAGATCTACGGGGTCTTTCGCGTGGAAGGTCAGGCCGTTCCTCTTTACGAAGCTGGGGGAGGCACTATCTTTTGAGTCTGAGATGAGGATTGGTTTTCCACAGGCCATAGCCTCTAAGACCACCATCCCTTCAAGTTCTGCGATCGAGGGGAGGCAGAAGATGGTGCTCTCGCTATACAGCCGGAGGAGGTGTTCGTCGTCAACGTGGCCGTGAAAAGTTATCCTCTTGCTCATGTTGAGTCGAAGTGCCAGATTTTTCAGTTTGGCTTCAAGTGGGCCAGAGCCGACTATGTTGAGGTGTGTCTCGGGAAGGCTGCTCGAAATTAGGGGGAGAGCCCTCACAAGTGTATCAACACTTTTCTCACCGGCCAGGCGTCCAACAAAAAGGATTTTTTTCACCGTATCCTTCATGCTGGCTTGAGTCTCCTCACTCTCATGAATGGTTTTTCTTTCCGCTCTGAATTTTTTTAGGTTCACTCCATTACTAACGACCTCGATCCTAATATCCTTGTCATAATTTCTGAGCAGGGTCTTCCCGAACTCCGAGGGCGAGATGACCGCATCAACCTTTCGATAGAGCCAGAGAATGTAGCGGTAGATAAGATCGTTGAACTTTTTGAAGTTGAGCATGCGTGGAAACTGGCACGAGATATTTTCCGGCTGCAGATGGCAGTGTGAAACGGCTTTGATCCCAAGCTCCTTGGCAGCATTTATTGCCGTCATACTCAAAGGTGTGGGGTCGATCGTGTGGACTATCTCGACCGCTTCTTCAGTCAAAATTGAACGAATGCTTTTTTTCTCCGCGAATGCTATTGGATACTGACCGCTGGTTCCGGGAAGGATAAAAGAGCGGAAGGTGTAGCGTCTGAATCCTTTCCACAGGGAGCGCCCACGGGGGCCTCCGTTTTGCGCGGTTATGAGAATAATGGTGTGCCCTCGTTCTTGCAGCTTAGCCGCGAAGCGAATAGTCGATATCATCGACCCTGCAACGAGGTGAGTCAGGGGATCACAGACGATTGCGATAGTAAATTTTTTCATAGCGGTATCGTGTTTCCCTATCGTCTTACTATCCTGTCACGATTAGTTGAGGAAATCAATAACCCGTCTACTGGTGTCCGCCATAGCCTTCCGGAGTGGTGGCATCCGCCTCTGCAGGTGCTTGTTCTTCCGGAATCGGTTTTGCAGGTGGGTTGAGACGAGCATGGTCGTAGCTAAGCTCGCCTCCGGAGGTAGCCAGGTGTCGTCTGAGTATAAGGCTCAGCCCTCCCACCTCGAAGATGCTTCCCAGCACAAATCCGTACGGCACTGCCACAATACCCATAGTTCCATACTGCGTATAGGCGAAGCCAAGGCTAATACCCAGTCCCACCAGCCGCATGGTGACTGGAATAAGGGTGTTTTTAAGGGCATAAAAACTCCGAGCGAGCAGGTGGAGCAGCCCCTCGGTTGGTATCGCCAGTGAGAAGATGGCCAAGACGCTGCCGGTTCTGATAATGTCCGTTTCGGTAAAATTGCCTCCACCTAGAAAGATGCGGATGGGGAGCTCACTTAGGAGGTAGAGGCCGATTGCCGATGGAATGGTGAGGTAGAGGATTGTGCGGAGTGCTTTGAAAAAGGTCTCGAGGTAGGCGGTGCGGTCATTTTTTGCGGCGTATTCGGCGAGGAGAGGGAAGGCGGCCACAGAGGTCGCAATGCCAAAAAGTGAGACGGGGACGCTCTGGAAGTTACGTGCAAAACTTATGGAGGTAACGCTCCCGGCCGTGAGAAGTGTTGCCACTCGGGTGAAGCCCAGGAACTTAAGTTGCTCAACTGGATGCCCCAGCATTTTAGGGAGCATGAGCCGTAGCATTGTATGAAAATTGTGTTCTTTGATTTTGAGCTTCCAGCTAAAGTTAAATGGCGTTCTGGCAATGCTTATGAGGCGCGGGGCCAGATGAAGGAGTGCACCCCCGAGAGTTCCAATAATCAGCCCGTAGAGTCCAAAGCTGGGGACGAGGTAGGTTCCTCCGATGATGCCCGCGTTGTAAAAGATGGGGGAGAGTCCGTAGGAGAGGAATGACTTATAGCTCACAAGCATCGAGCCGACTGCAGTCGAAAGGGCTATAATAAGCGGCGACAAAAGTAGGAGTCGACTCATCTTGGTCAAAAGGGCTCGCTCCGCTTCGTCGAATCCCGGGGCTATTACTCCCGAGAGAAACGGCATCAGAAGGGCGGCCAGAATACCGAGGATGAGCATTATGCCAACTGCAGAGATGATCACACTGCTGGCAAACTCGTCGGCCTCTTTCTTTTTTTCTTGTGCGTTGAGCCCGCTAAAGAGGGGAATGAAGGCGGGCGAGAGGGCGCTCGCAACAAAAGTTACGAGCAGGAGGTCGGGGATTATGAAGGCCGCGTTGTAGATATCCAGTTCCCGGCCGGCGCCGAAGGTGTGGGCAAAAATCCGGTCACGCATGAGCCCCGTTATGTAGCTGCCCAGGGTCAAGATCGAGAGCAGGGCAGCGCCGCCAATAAGTCGAGAGCGAAGTTTGTCGATTACTTTTTTGAACCAACTCATCGCCCACTATCTTACTCTTTTTACACAGCTTCGCCGACCTTCTGTCTGCTTCTGTAATTGTGATAGAGCAGAAGCCCATTCGCGCTGAGACTCATGAGTATAAGGGCGGTGAAGAGCCAGGTATTCGACTCCACCGGCTGTACTGGGGCGACGGGGTTACGTATGTCAGCAACGCTTCGCAGTATGCTGTTGCCGTCTTTTCCCATCTCGGTTTCCACGGTTAGTTCGGCTCCCTCCTCAAACGCGAGGTCGGCGAGGGCCGGGTCGATAGTATCGGCTGAAAATGAGAGGAGGTGTTCGACGCCTTCCGTATCTTCCAGTCGTACCGTCTGAGTCTCGCCAAGGTTATCTCCCGGCGTGCGTTTCACCGAGCCCTGGAGCGTAGTCGTAGCGATGTTGGCGACTCCCGGTGTGGGCTCGGTCCAGCGCCAGGCAGATGTGCCGGTCGTCTTGTTCTCTGTTTTTGCATAGGCTTTGCCTTTTGAGGCCTGGGTATAGCTGAGGGCATCGATGGGCGTCCCGGTGAAGTCTGCCAAGACGATGGCGTCCGTGTCATTATTGAGCGATATCTTCGTGTCGACCTTGTGGAAGAGCATGTACCCACCGGCGGGGATAATAAGTGTGTCCGGAATTTTAAAGGGATTTTTGAGCTTGCTCTTGTCGGCCAGTAGCCAGTTGCCAAGATTGACGGGGGCGCTTCCCTTATTATGAAGCTCGATCCACTCCTCAGATAGAAGAGGTGAGGCGTTTTTTGTGTCCGGAGCGGGCAGGAGCTCACTAATCTCAATCTCACTCGACAGCTCCCCATTTGAATAACCGCTCGCCTTGCTGCCTGATTTCTTCTCACTTTTTACCTTCTCCTCATCGGCCTCCGCTTCAGTAAAGTTCGCCAGGAGGCTATCTGCCTCGTTGAGGGCCTGCTCAAGTGAGATTTTTTCAGAGCTCACTTCCGGCCCGGTCGTCTTCTTGGGCGTTACCTTTTTTGTGGAGATGGTCGATGCCGGAGCTTCCGCGGGGGGCAGTCCCACATAGGTAATAAGATAGATAGGTGCGCCACCACCACTGCTGATCCCCTGAGAAGAGATCTGGTGTGAACTTGTGAGAGGGGCCCCACTTGGAGCATCACCCTGATCGCTTCCCCGCACCACAACCTCCCGAGCGTCACTATGCGTCTCGCCAGCGGCGTTTTTCACCAGGAGGCGAACCTGGTACCGGCCCGGGTTTTTATAGGTATGCGGAAACGGATTGGGGGCATTCGTGTAGGTTCTGTCTCCAAAATCCCAGGAGAAGCTGAGCGGCTGGTCGTGTGCATCAAATGAGTCGCGACCGTTCAGGTTGAGTGTGAAGGGGGCAGCCCCCGTAAGCTGGCCGCTCTCGACCGTGACTATCGCGGTGGGCTTGTTAAAGCTCGGCGGTGGGGTAGTTGTGGTCTTCTCCTCGGTAGCTGTGGGGTCGCTTGTTGAAGGCGTTTTCGCGGCTTCGGTCGCTGACGTTGAGTCAGGGACTGACGGTTGTGGTGCGTCGCGCAGTGAGCTTCCGGTAGGATGGGCCTTCCAGCTCTCACCATCTCGAATTTGGCTGTGACTTTCCGTAGTCGGGCCATAGTTAGTCTCATCACTGAGCTCACCGTTGGGTAATCTCATGCCGAGTAGCTCTCCGTCCATCGAGAGGCTGCTCCAGCTTGAGTCGAAAAGGAGGCCCGTGTACTCAGGGTAGGTCTCTTTGAAGATATCTGCCTTCTGAGCGATGATCGCCGTCGCTCCCGGCTCTATAATTCTCTGGTCATCAACGATGTTTATGCCGTGGTTCGTCTCTTGTTCCCAAAAGTGCCATTCTTGCAGCTCCAGAGCCTCGCTCCCTCTATTCTTTATTAAAATCCACTCGCGATCGCTCGTCTCAAAAGCTCCAACTTCTTCTATCGTGAGCGTTTGGCTAAGTTCGTTTTCTGCATAGGCAAGGGGAGTGGGGGCCAGTGAGCTTACGAAGAGTGCTAAAATGGCGAGGCGTGTGTAATTCATGTCGGCACCCTAGCGTAGGCGCCTGAAAATTTTATGAACTGTCCATTGCCAACCGGCGCCTTATTATCTATCCTAGAGGTAAGTTTTATTTCCCTTGAGGTAGAAACTGGAAATCTGAGATTAATTAAGATTGTGTTACCAAGTGTTGATTATGATTCTGATAACGAAAAAAGCTCATAAGGAAGACGTCGGCGATCTGTCGACGTGCCTCCTCGTGCGCCAGAACTGATCACGATCTTTGCTCTAAAAAGCATCTCATACCAGCTCGAAACCTTGAGGATAACGTCACAAACATGACTCCCACTATCCTTATAGTTATTGGTATAATCGCCGGTGGCATCGGGGGCTTCCTCTACAGGAAGTACCAAGTAGATGCGAAAAACCGAGAGGCGATCGAGCGCAGTGAGCGCACTTTAAATGAGGCTCAGTCTCGCTCAAAAGAACTCCTTTTGGAGGCTAAAAATGAGGCTCTCCGTATTCAGGAAGATGCTAAGCGCCAGGAGCGCGAGAAGCGTCGCCAGCTCGAGAAGGTCAGTGAGCGCATGGTCATCAAAGAAGATCAGCTCGAGAAGAAGCTGGAAGAGAGTGAGAAGATGCGTGAAGAGCTTGAGAAGCGCACGGAGCATGTTAAAGAGCTCAAGGAAGAAGCCGAGAAGCTTCACGGGAAGCAGCGCGAGCAGCTCGAACAGATTGCCAGCCTCTCCCAAACTGAGGCGCGTGACCTCCTATTTAAAAATGTTGAGGAGGAGATGCACAACGATCTGGTCATCCACATTAAGAAGCTAGAGGAAGAAGAGAAGAAGACTGCCAAAGACAAGGCTCGTTCAATTATTGGTGATGCTATTCAGCGCTATGCCGCAGAGGTTGCCGCAGAGTCTACAGCTACAATAGTTCCTCTTCCGAGTGACGACATGAAAGGCCGTATCATTGGGAAAGAAGGTCGCAATATTAATGCCTTTGAGCAGGCTACCGGTGTTGATGTTATCGTCGATGATACGCCCGGCTCGATTGTGATCTCAGGTTTCGACCCTATGCGACGACACATTGCAAAGGTTGCTCTCGAGCGACTTATCGCCGATGGCCGCATCCACCCCGGACGCATTGAAGAGACTGTTGAGAAGGCTAAGAAAGAGGTCAACGAGCTTATTCGTGAGCTCGGAGAAAAAGCCGCCTACGAGACCGGTGTTGTCGGACTTCCGCCAAATCTTATTAAGCTCTTGGGCCGTCTACACTTCCGAGTAAGCTTTGGTCAGAACGTTCTTAAGCACTCGATTCAGGTCTCCTTCCTGGCAGGTGCGCTTGCCAATGAGATCGGTGGAGATGCGGCGCTCTGCAGGAAGGCCGGTCTGCTCCATGCGGTCGGTAAGGCTGTCGATCATGAGATTGGAGGGCACTACACTCAGATCGGTCGCGATATTCTTAAGAAATTCGGACTTCCTCAAGAGATCATCCACGCCGTGGAGGCTCAGAACGGTGATCCCGAGGCAAAGAGCATCGAGGCCGCTCTGGTCAGTGCAGCGGTTGCCATCTCACAGGCGCGGCCGGGTGCAAGTAAGGACAACCTCGACACCTTTATCCGCCGCATGGAGGAGATGGAAAATCTAATCAAGGGTTTTGATGGAGTTGAGCGCGTCTTTGCTCTTCAGGCCGGAAGTGAGGTTCGCATAATCGTCAATCCCGAGAAGATCAATGATCTGGAGATGCTCAAGCTCTCGCACTCAATCGGACGAAAGATCGAGACCGACCTCAAGTTCCCTGGGCAGGTGAAGATCAGTATGTTCCGCGAGGTCCGCGGCGAGGCATACGCAGAGTAGTCGCATTGACCATATCCATACCCATACGGTCGCTGAGCTCTCGCGGTACTCGTGCCTCCGTGGGGAGGTCAGTTGGCCTCACTGGTACACTCTTCTTGAAGAAGCCGGTCTTCCGACCAAGTAGTGACATCAGCTCGTCGAGCTCATCTTCTCTCGGAGCCAGCTCGGACGGGTAGCTGCCGTCTGCCTTCAGCGCGAAGGTCACCTCGGGGCTGCCATCTGCCTGCCCCTGCTCATCTGCCGGTTGGATCATTAACGTATAGCTACCATCTTCAAGCTGACGCGCGCGAAAAGCTAGGTTTTTCATCCTGACGAGCGAGCCGCCGGACATTTTTTTTGCAGCTACCTGGGCAATGCTTAGGCGTCCCTCAGGTGTAAGCTCGGCTCTTTGTTTTTCAGCCCCCGATTCGTTCATGTTTTTTTGTATTAGGTTTTTCAGTCTTAAGTATAATTATGCGCCTAAAATGCCATATAGTCAATTTATTGAGAGGCCGCGCTCAGCGCTCATTCTTGACGAGTGCTGGGGGCACGCTATACTGGCACTTGCTCGCAATGAGTGATAATTACTAACCCACTACCTTATGTCACACACGATGGATGACGCACATTTTCAGGAGTTTCTAAAGACCGTTAAGCCTATGGGAGACCGAGTTTTGGTCGAGGCAGAAGAAGAGAAGACCGAGACGAGTTTCGGCCTGGTTCTTCCTGATTCGGCTTCGAAAGATCGTCCTCAGAAGGGACGTGTTCTTGCAGTCGGAGAGGGAAAGCGTGGAAAAAACGGTGAGCGTATTCCCATGACTGTTAAGGTTGGCGATATGGTGCTCTACAGTAAGTATGGCCCAACAGAGGTTAAGGTCGCCGGTCGTGAGGTGCTCTTTCTTGAAGAGGCGAGCGTTCTTGCCGTCATCGGTGAGTAGGTCTTTCTTGTATAAATAATTTATTCATAAAACCTTATAATAGCTATGGCTAAACAGATAATTTTCTCAGATGAGGCGCGTGCCAAGTTGCTCGCCGGTGTTAAGAAGCTGGCCGATGCGGTTCGCGTTACTATGGGGCCCAAGGGCCAGAATGTCGTGCTCGATAAGAAGTACGGCTCACCTGTAATTACCAACGATGGAGTGACCATCGCCAAGGAGATCGATCTTGAGGATCCTTTTGAGAACATGGGGGCCCAGCTTGTAAAAGAGGCCGCCACTAAGACGAACGATGTTGCCGGTGATGGCACGACGACCGCTACAGTCCTTGCTCATGCCATTATCTCCGAGGGTCTTCGTAATGTTGCCGCCGGTGCTAATCCTATGATGATGCGTTTGGGTATCGACCGAGCTGTTCAGGCTCTGGTTGCTGAGCTCGATCGTATTAAGAAGGAGATTACAACAAAGGGCGAGCGCTCACAGGTTGCTACAATTTCAGCTCAGGATCCTCGCGTAGGAGAGCTGATCTCGGATGCGATGGATCGTGTCGGCCCCAACGGTGTCATAACCGTCGAGGAGTCACAGACACTCGGTATGGATATCGAACACGTTGAGGGTATGCAGTTCGACAGCGGTTACATCTCACCTTACATGGTTACGGATACGGCTCGTATGGAGGCCGTCTGGGAGAATGCCCGCCTGCTCATTACCGACAAGAAGATCAGCTCGATCCAGGAGGTTCTTCCTCTTCTTGAGAAGCTGGCTCAGTCGGGAACCAAGGAGCTCGTTATTATTGCGGAGGATGTTGATGGTGACGCGCTCGCAACGTTTGTCTTGAACAAGCTCCGTGGAAGTTTTAATGTTCTTGCCATTAAGGCTCCGGCATTTGGAGATCGACGCAAGGAGATGCTCAAAGATATTGCTGCTCTGACCGGTGGAAAGGTTATTACCGATGAGCTCGGACTCAAGCTCGACAGTGTTGAGCTCGAGGATCTTGGTGAGGCTCGTAAGGTTGTCTCCAGCAAGGAGGCGACGACGATCGTCGAGGGTAAGGGCGACAAGAGTGCGATTCAGGCTCGTGTAAACGAGATTGAGGTTTTACTCGACAAGACCAACTCTGATTTTGATCGCGAGAAGCTCGCTGAGCGTCGTGCCAAGCTCTCGGGAGGTGTTGCCATCATTAAGGTGGGTGCCGCTACTGAGATCGAGCTCAAAGAAAAGAAGCATCGGATTGAGGATGCGGTTCAGGCTACTAAGGCTGCGGTTGAAGAGGGAATCGTTCCCGGAGGTGGAGTTGCTCTGCTCCAGGCCGCCAGGGTGCTTGAGGCGGTGGAGTCTCAGCTTGAGGGGGATGAGCAGACCGGTGTTCTTATAGTTCACAAGGCGCTGGAGGCTTCAGTCTGGCAGATCGCCGAGAATGCCGGCCGCAAAGGTGATGTCATCGTGGCTGAGACGCTCAAGGCGCAGTCGGGCTTTGGCTTTGACGCTGCCAAGGGTGAGATGGTGGACATGATCGCCGCCGGAATTATGGATCCTAAAAAAGTTACGCGTACCGCCCTTGAGAGTGCCGCCTCTGTTGCAGCTCTCTTCCTTACGACGCGTGCCGCCGTAACAGATGTTCCTGAAAAGGATAAGGAGATGCCTATGCCGGGAGGTGGAATGGGTATGGGAGGTATGGGCGGAATGGGTATGGGCATGTAAGAGCCTCTCTGTCTTCACCTTTCGTAAGATGACAAATAATGGGGTGCATTCCTGTACAGGAATGCACCCCATTATGATATAGTACCCCTGTCAGTTTTTTACCCATTACTTATTCTTGTATGTCAGAGAAGATGTCCAGCTCCTCAAGGAAAAACTCATCGTTAATTGCAATCTTCGTCTTAATCGCCATTATTCTGGCCGCCGTTTTCTTTCTCCGTGGGGCCCCAACGGTGACCTCTGATGGTGATGCCATCCTTTATCGTGATGCCGCAGCCGGCTACCAGCTTACCGCGCCACAGGAATGTGCGGCCATTTACGAAGTGCGTCAGGAAGACCTTGCTTCCGAGGGAGCGGAGGCTGAAAAATGGTTAAATGTCTACCTTCCAAAGGCGCAGGAGTGGGAAGGTGCACTCATCGGGTATCGTCTTATGAGTAGCGAAGAGTTTGTCGCTCGTGCCAGTGACGAGAAGCCACCGCTTCTAACTCTCGAACTTCCCAATCAGATGGTTCTCACCCGTAGCTATCTTGAGCGCTTCCCTTCGTCGGCAGATCATCCCGCCATCTGTGGCATTCAGGCTGAGCTTATTAAGTAGTTTTTTTACCGTCTGATCTATGGATGACATAACAATTCCCGGGGCTCAGAATGGCGACAGCTTTAAGATCAAACAGATGATGCGCGATGAGCCCCCCGCTCACGAGAAGCAGGCACGTGAGCCGGATGACAAGGTGAAGGTCAAGTTTCAGAAGTTCGTCCAGCTTGTTGCAACACACGACTTTGCGGATGTTATGTCACGCTATGCCGATGAAGATATTGTTCTGAGTACCAACCTTCTCACCGACCTTGCCAATGCTCACGAAGAGGTTGAGCTTCATGGGAACAAGATTCCCCTTTGGATCGTTATTGGTGTCTTGATTGGTGTCGTCCTTACCTATCTTATTATCCGTTTCTAAT
>Ga0210005_1000833_pt1 | contig 22218 bp, 19 predicted proteins | sample CryGey02umfilter_3_FD_183961 | JGI IMG/M metagenome (GOLD analysis project Ga0210005, IMG submission 183961) | Groundwater microbial communities from aquifer in Utah, USA - Crystal Geyser 4/9/14 0.2 um filter (SPAdes) (version 3) | ecosystem: Environmental > Aquatic > Deep subsurface >... | reverse complement strand
TCTTTTAATAGAAGTTATGATCATAATGTTCGAGTGGTTATTCTTGGCATATGTGGCAAAACTTGAAGATAGAAAAAAGGTATTTTTCACCGTATTAATAGCTAACGGAATAACTTTATTCTTAGGTATTATTGTGCTTGTATCACTATTATTTATAACTTCTTCGTTTAAACCATTAATACCTTAGTGTATTAAATAATTTAGATTCGAACGCTATAAGGACACTTTGGGTCCTGACCGACCCACATAGCATTAGAATCGCTTTCCGAAGAATGAGGAATTAGCGATTCTTATGTCCTGAGCGAGGAGTGTTGAGCGCAGTCGAAACACGACGAGTCGAAGGACACAAAATGTATTACTTCTATATAGTTCGTTGTTCCGATAATTCCCTTTATTGTGGCCAGACAAACAATCTTCAAAGGCGGATTAATGAACATAATTTTGATAAAAATAAATCTTCAAAGTATTTAAGAGCAAAGAAACCAGTAAAACTCGTTTATTCTGAAGAATATCCAACTTTACAACTGGCAATGAAAAGAGAGTGGCAGATCAAAAAATGGACTAAAGCCAAAAAGGAAGCTTTAGTTAAAAAAGATTGCCAATGATTAAAAGAATTATAGATTGTTGTTGTTTATTTTATGATATAATATCTAACATAGTTTGAATTTGCTTGCCTAATAGTCAACAACTTCATAACTAATAATTAATTTTTAATATAAAAAGTCAGGAGGTGAATATATAAAATGGATAAAAAGAAACTATACGTGGGTAATCTTCCTTGGTCACTCAACGATCAGTCTTTGAAGGAGATGTTTGTCGTCTATGGAGAAGTGACCGAAGCGGTGGTTATCAGTGATAGATACACCGGCCGGTCAAAAGGATTTGGTTTTGTCACCTTTGCTAATGAAGCTGATGCGGAAAAAGCAGTGGCAGAAATGACTAATAAGGAGATTGAAGGCAGGAAGATTGTCGTCAATGTCGCTAGACCTAGAGAAGAAAGACCAAACCGTGGAGGTGGTTTTGGCGGTGGAGGTCGAAGAGATTTTGGCAGGAGAAGCTATTAATCAAAAATAAGGAGGATTTTAATTAGATCTCTTTATTTTTATAAAGATAAAGAGAGCCATTGCTCCTAAGGCAATAATGGTAACAACAAGAAAAAGAATAACAATCTTAATGGAAAAAGTATTATTTTGTTTTGTTGTCATATCTGCCTGTTTTTGAGGATTAAGGTTTCCTCCTGTTTGAGAAACAGTTGAAGGAAAAATATTAAGATTAGCTGAAGAAGTAGATTTTTCACCTGTTTGGTTATTTTTGATGGTCGTTCCTAAATTGATTTTATTTGCTATCAAGTAGTTATTATTTTTCTTGACAAACTCTGAGGTAGTCATCTTTACACCAGAAAATTCTAGATAGTATGGGAAGATGGGTAGATATTTGGAATCGATGCTGAAAAATCCTTTTTCATCAGCTTTCCCTTGATAATAAACTATATTCGATGAGACCATCTTAACAACAATTTTTGCCTTAGGGATAATTTTCCCCGAGGTATCATAGGCATATCCTTCAATATAAGTTAAAATAGGATTAATTGTTATTGGCTGTTGAATTGGATTTGAGATTTTTATAGTAGACTGGGCATAGACTGTAAAAAAACGAGATACAAAACCTTTTATAAGAGATGACATATAAGAATTTTTTGAATAAGCTTCCGGTGACGGTGTAATATTGCATTGAGGAAAAGTTCGGCCGGCACCGGTTAAATCTACTTTAGTAAACTTTACTATTAAATCTGTATCAGCTGAGATATTTTTATTATCAATCCATAGTTGATAAAAACCAAATTTGTCAGCCTGAGTTTTTTTTAGTTCTTTGTCTCCTTGTATTACTGACACTATTGTTAATGGATGAGAAACTTTTCCCTCGATACGAGTATTATTATTTAATCGTACTACTCCATAAGAAATCATGGAGGGACAAGATTCATAAACTTGGTTACTACCTGGGTCAAGAGGAATATCCCGATGTTCAGGATCGGGTTTTTTTCGACTAATCTCTTCCCGTGTGTTGATAAGTTCGTCAATTTTCTCGTTCGGTTTATAGATATTAAAATAGGCGGACTGATAGTTTGGATTGAGTATTGGGTTAGCAGTAAAGGTATAATTAATAGGAACAGAAGGAGAAAGATAATAACTTCCTTCTGTTACTAAAAAATTAAAAGCCCCATCTTTGACTGTGGTCAATGGATTGGCTGTTTGAGGTTGATTATATTTATTTTTATTTGAGTCAAGTAAAGTGATATTTATATTAGGCAAGGGTTCAAGACTTTTAGCGTCAAACACTCGGCCAAAAGGATCCCAACCAATAACTGTGCATTTTTCTATATCTTCTACAGGAGTCGGAGTTGGGATGATAACCGTCCCTAACTGTTGAGACTTTTCTTCTCCTTCTATCCCTCCTGTCCCTTGTTCTTGAGACGGCACTCCAAGCGTCACGCCAAAAAATGTTAGCGTTCCAGTATGAAGATAACTAATATCTTCAACATAAAGACTAACTTTTCCATCAGCGGTTCTTGTCTTTCCTGGTGGATCAGCTATAATTGCGTCTGCATCGCCAGCGAGTTTTAGCAACTGATCGTATTGGGCATTACCTGTCGTACACTCATATCCGCCGCTATTTCCTTCTCCAACACAGGTGACTAAATAAACATCTCTATCGGTTGGAAAACCGGTTCCTTCAGCGTAAGCTGTATAATCGTAGGCATTCTCATGGGTTGAAGTCAAACATCGCCAGACCTGTGCTTCTTGAACAGGACCTGTCTGCCCAGAGACTAAACTAGACAGTAAACTGATAAAAACCAGACTGACTGCGAAAAATACAATTAAAAATGTTTTTATTTTCATAACTTCCTTATTATAAGGTAACACTCTTTTTGACAAAAAGCAATACTAAAAATCATTCCAGAGCATCTGGTTGTAGACTTCGTGATGATATAAAACTTCGCTGTTTTTTACTTTAACACCCAATTCTAGCGGACTGCGGTTGGCAACATTTTGTTTCAACTCCAAATATTTACTTTTAAAGTTTTCACCAAAGATTTTGGTAGTCATTTCGCTTTGCCTAAAATGAAAAATCGCTGTTTGAATATTGCCAGGCAGATATTTAACACGAGGACGTTTATCGTCAGCGGCTTTTTCTATGTTTCCTTCCAATCCTATCTTAATTAAGGTATACATCGTGAGATATGGATTAGCATCAGGAGCGACGCTTCTTACTTCAATCCGCGCTGATCTTTTATTAAAAAGAGGAATCCGTATCATTGCTCCCCGATCAACCTCAGAAACTCTGATCTGATTTGGCGCTTCAAAATGAGGATCAAGCCGACGATAAGAGTTAACACTGCTATTAAAAACTAAACAGGTTTCTGAAGCATGATTGAGTATTCTCTCTACTATCTCCCAGGCAAAAGTTGATAGCTTTGCTCTTCCTTTTTTGTCATAAAAAATATTTTTTCCGTTTTTTGTCATGGAAAAATTAGTATGCATACCACTGCCATTAACACCAATAATTGGTTTGGGAAGAAAAGTCGCGGCTAAACCCAGATTTCTCGCAATCTGTCTGGCCACCAATTTATATATCTGAATCTGGTCAGCCGCATTCACTACTTCAGAATAGGAATAGTTTAGCTCAAACTGAGACGGCGCCACTTCGGGGTGATCTTTTTCGTTCTCAAATCCCATTGCTCTTTGAGCCTCAGCGGTCCGGTCAATAAAAATTTTTAAGATATCATTTGGTAAAGAGTGATAATAACCACCATAGGAAGCGACCTCAAAACCAATCTTTTCATTATAGTTCTTTTCCGCGTCTTCTCCTTTCAAAAGAAAACCCTCGACTTCATTAGAGGCGTAAACTATATAGCCTTTTTCTGATTTGATTTTTTTCGTATAAGTTTTTAGCAGGCCTCTTATATCCATCTCATATGGTTTATCTTCTTGAGAAAATACCTCTCCCATCATTAAAACTTTTCCCGGACCAAAAACATCTGAAGGTAACCACCAAAAAGCCCGCCAGTCAACTTTTAATCTTAAGTCCGACTCGGCCTGTTTGGAAAAACCCCTCACTGAACTGCCATCAAAGGTCATACTGTCAAAGTTAGAAAGAAAAAACTTCTTGTCATAGTCCAGCATATGAAACCGGCCTTCGATATCAGAAAAACCGATGGTGACTGCCTTTAGTTTTTTTTCTTTTTTCAGATAACTAAGATAAAATTCTTTAATCTCTTTAATATCGATATTTGCTAGTCGCTTTTTTTTAGCCTCGAGATTCATCGACTCAAGCTGATCATAGGGAATTTCCAGAAAGTTTTTAATCGGTTTTTGAGGAAAATTATCCATATTTTTTATTAAAAATTTATAAAAATAAGTTAAAAACCAATAAAAATATATTAACTTATTAAATAAATAAATGCAAATCAATTTTGGATTAATTTCCTCTCATCGCTGGATTGAGCTGAATGTTTTGGGCAGTGACACTGCCGTCAGAATTTTCCGTCCCAAAAACTGCCACTGTTTCTCCAGTTCTTAAATCATCTTTAGTAATTCTTCCGTCTTTTATATGAATAACTCTTTTAGCATGTTTAGCAATATTTTGTTCATGAGTAATCATAATAATGGTTCTTCTTTGTTTGTTTAGTTTCTTAAATATTTTCATAATCTCATCTGCCTGGACAGAAGCAATGTTTCCCGTCGGCTCATCAGCTAATAAAATCGTTGGGTCCATAATCAAAGCCCGGGCGATCGCCACTCTTTGTTGTTGTCCTCCTGATAATTGATTTGATTTATGTTCCATCCTGTCTTCAAGCCCAACCATCTTTAAATACTTTTCTGCCCGTTTTATTCTTTCTTCTTTGGGAACATCAGCATACCTCATCGGCAATATTACGTTTTGGATAGCGGTTATTCGAGGAAGAAGATTAAAAGCCTGAAAAATAAAACCGATTTTATGGTTTCTTACTTCAGCCGCTTCATCTTCGGAAAGATCACTAACTTTCTGGTTCTCTAAATAATATTCACCTGATGTTGGTGTATCTAGTATGCCTAAAATGTGCATCAGCGTTGATTTTCCTGATCCAGAAGGACCCATAATCGCCACATACTCACCCATTTTTATCTCAAAGGAAATGTTGGAAAGAGCGACTGTATTAATTAAACCTGTTCGGTAAATTTTTGAAATATTTTTTAGTTTAATCATCGTTCGACTCCGCTCATTATAAATTTTTATCTCATTATTCTAATATTGCCTCCTCCAAAACCGCCAAAAGGGGATGAGGTTTGACTTTGTTGACTAGAAGAATCTGATTGAGTCGTTGAAGTAACAACTGTTTCGCCTTCTTTTAAACCTGACTTAATCTCGATTTGTTCATCTGATGATAGACCGGTTTCCACTGTAACTGTCTGCGGTTTGTTGTTTTTCATAATCTGAACTGTTGAGGTTCCATTCTGCGTTATCACGGCTGAAACCGGCACTAATAAAATGTTATCTTTAGTGTTAGTAATTATGTTGGCGCTTGCCGCCATATTGGGTAAAATTGCATCGGATTTTGTGTCGAGTAAAATCACGGTCGGATAAGTCGTCACTCCTGAAGATACTATACCAATTAAATCAATACTAACCACTTTTCCTGTAAAAGTTTTGTCAGTAAAGGCATCAAATGTAACTGTTGCTTTATCCCCAATTGTTATTTTTGGAACATCTATCTCTGTCAGACTAATGGAGATCGTCGGCATAGCATCGGTTCTGACTCCTGCTATTTTATTGGTCGTTGCCGTTGTATTGGAGCTTGATTGGGAGTTTATTACTGACCCAATCTGTAAGGATAGTCCGGAAACCGTTCCTGATATTGGAGCGTAAATAATCGGTGATGCTTGCTGATATGAATACCAGGCAGAGTTTAAAGAAATTTGGGCTTGTGTGACAGTTTTTTGTTTAAGTTTATAGTTTGCCTCTGACGCTAACCAATTATTTTGTGTTATTAAAAATTCTGTCTGGTTGTTTCGTTCCTCTATTTTTGGTTTATCATCGCTTCCCATATATTTATCGCTTTCCGCCAGATTAAAATATGTCTGCCACTTGGTAAAAAGATCTGCTTGGGCAGTATATAAGGCATCCTTAGCTGATTGAAGAGAATTTTGCGCAGATAAATATGAGGAATAAGCTTGAGCATGTTTTTGCTGGCCTTCAAGATCAAGCTCGATTTCAAGAATTTTATCGCCGGTTTTTACTGTCTCTCCGTCTTTGACAAAAAGCGTTTTAACAACACCTGTTGCCGAGGTTGTTACATTGCTGTTATTATTGGAAGAAACCGTTCCCGACCCGGTAACTGTGACAACTAAATTCCCTTTTTCTGCTTTGGCAGTTTCGTATTTAACTTGATTTTTTTTAGATGTTGAGATTCTTAAAAAACCAAACCAACCCAAACCAATAATAACAATAACAATCGCTATCTTCTTGATAAGAGAAAGCTTTAATAAATAATCTTTAATTTTTCTCATAAAATATTTTAATCATTTATCCTTAAAATTAGCTGAAAACCGGTAAAGAAATTGTCACTGTTGTTCCTCCACCCACCTTGCTTTCCATCTTGATCTCTCCTTGATGGACACTAACAATTTTTTTGGCGATTGACAGTCCCAACCCGTATCCGTCTCGGCCGTTTTTCGTCCTCGCCTCGTCAGCCCGGTAAAACCGGTTAAAGATATGGGGCAGAGATTTTTTGTCGATGCCGATTCCCTAATCTTTTATTGATAGATGAATATTTTTTTTATCCTTTTTAGAGTTAATGAAAATAGCTCTTTTTTTTGAACTATATTTAACGGCGTTGTCCAAAATAATCACCAGTAGATCAACCAGGCTATATATGTTTCCGTTGATGCTGCCGTTTTTTACCTGATTTTTTATCTCTATTTTTTTAAGGGTGGCTAAAGGCTTTATCTTCTTGATTGCCTCCCCAACAACTTCCTCAATCGATATTTTCTCAAATTTTATAATATTTGGTTTTTGATATTGGGCAATCTGAAGTAAGCCTTCGGATAAAGACTGGAGTTTGTTGACTTCACTGATGCTTTCCTTAATAATCTTTTTGCAGAATCAATCTCGAGGTTTTTGTCACGCAGACCTACCTCCATGGCGATTTTAATGGAAGTTAACGGAGTCTTTAGCTCATGGGGGGCATCAGAGATAAACCGATTTTGTTCATCAACCATTTCAGCGATTGGATTTAAAGTCTTCCCTGCTAAAAAATAGCCGATCCCGCCGGAAATTATTAATATTCCTCCATTAATAAAAATAAGGAATATTATTAATCTCTTTTTTGTTTCTTCAACCAGTTCTATCTCTAGTGCTGAGGGAGGAGATAGCTGTTGACGAACTCCTGGAGGAACATACTCATTTTCACGAAGTCTAAACTGTATGCGAAAATGCTGGGCGCGGGAAAACCGATTAAACTCAAGGGTTAAAACCCGATAGACTACAACACTAAAAGAGAGGCTGATTAACATAATGATAAGAAGATACCAAGCAGTTAATTTTATTCTCGCTGTTCTAAACATAGACTAATCGCCACTAATTTTATAACCGAATCCTCTAATAGTTTTAATCAATGGATTTTTTTTAAACGGTAAGTCAATTTTGTTTCTTAAATTTTTTATATAAACCTCAATTGTATTAGGAAGAATATCGGCGTCGTAGTCCCAAACATGAGAGATAATCTGGTCTTTGCTGAGGATCCTACCTTTATTTCTCATTAGATATTCAAGAAGGGAAAATTCTTTGTTGGAGAGAGCGATTAATTTTCCGGAACGCTTCACTGCAAAAGTTTTAGGGTTAAAAGTCAAGTCGGAAACGGTCAAGACTTGATCAATTGTCGTCTTTGGTCGACGGATTAAGGCGCGGATGCGCGCCAGAAGCTCCTCAAAAGAAAAAGGCTTAACCATATAGTCGTCGGCGCCCGAATCAAGACCGATGACTTTATCCTGAATCTGGCCTTTGGCGGTTAAAATAAGAATTGGGGTGTGGATTTTTTCTTTACGAAGGTTTTTTGATATTTTAATCCCATCCATTCCAGGCAGCATTAAATCAAGAATAATCGCGTCATATTCTTCAGTTGAGGCAAGATCATAACCATCATCACCGTTATAAGCAATATCAACCGCATAGTTTTCCTGCTCCAAGCCTTTTTTTATCGAGTTGGCTATTCGGTGTTCATCCTCAATAACAAGAATTCTCATGAAAAAAATTATACTCTTAAATCTGAAAAATAGCTGAAGAAAATGATTAAAATCTAATTGATTTTTAGTAAAAAGATATATAATTAATAACTTATGACCGAAGAAAATATTATTAATGTCAATAATCTGGTTAAAAAATTTAACGGTTTTACGGCGGTTGATAAAATTTCTTTTAAAGTAAAAAAAGGAGAAATCTTTGCTTTTTTAGGACCCAATGGCGCTGGTAAATCAACGACAATTAAAATGTTAACTACCCTTCTTCATCCAACCGCAGGAAAAATTATTATTAACGGTTTTGACCCAACTAAAAATCAAGACGAAACAAGAAAATCGTTTGGAATTGTCTTTCAAGATCCTTCTCTTGATGATGAGTTAACTGCTTACGAAAATATCAACTTCCACGGCATTTTATACAATGTCCCTAATGAAATCAGGCAAAAAAGAATAAAAGAACTTTTAACCATTGTCGAGCTTTGGGAAAAAAAAGATTTACTGGTAAAAACTTTTTCCGGAGGGATGAAGCGAAGACTGGAAATCAGCCGTGGTCTTCTTCACCATCCAAAAATATTTTTTCTCGACGAACCGACTCTCGGACTAGATCCCCAAACAAGAAATCAAATTTGGCAGTATATAAAAAAACTTAATGAGCAAGAAGGAATTACCATTTTTTTCACCACTCATTATATGGAGGAGGCTGACCGGATAGCCCAAAGAATCGCCATTATTGATCAGGGAAAAATTATCAGCCAAGGAACCGCCCTAGAACTGAAGACAAAAACAGAGACTAAGTCTTTAGAAGACGCTTTTTTGGCGCTGACCGGAAGAAAAATCCGCGAGGAAGAAGCTTCGGGGCTAGACCAGATGAGAATGCGCCGGCAAGTCTGGCGAGGAGGAAGAAGATGATATGAGAACAATTTATGTGCTTTGGCTTAGACAGTTAAAGAGATATCTCCGTTCCAAATCCCGTATCATCGGATCGCTTGGCCAGCCAATTCTTTTTTTGGTTGCCTTGGGATTTGGATTTGGACCAATATTTAAAAAAGCCGGAGGAGGAAACTATATGGAATTTTTAGCGCCGGGAATCATTGCTCAAGGAATTCTTTTCACCTCAATGTTTTCCGGTACCGAGATTATTTGGGACAGACAGTTTGGTTTTTTAAAAGAAACCTTGGTGGCGCCGGTATCGCGTCTTGAAATAATGATTGGCCGAACTTTAGGCGGAGCGACGATTGCCACCTTCTAAGGAGTGATTATCTTTATCCTTTCTCTTTTTGTTGGCTTCAAACCAACTAATATTTTTTCTGTAATTATCAGTCTTGTTATTATGTTTTTAATGTCTTTACTTTTTACTGGCCTTGGCACCGCCATTGCCTCTACTCTTGATGACTTTCAAGGTTTTCAACTAATCATGAACTTTTTGGTGATGCCGATGTTTTTCTTATCAGGAGCTCTTTTCCCCTTAAACGGATTGCCGAAAACGATTGATGTTATTTCTCGTCTTAATCCTTTGACCTATGGTGTTGATGGACTGAGAACCACTCTCACTGGAATTTCACATTTTGGACTGGGAGTTGACTTTTTGGTGTTAGGGCTGATTACTTTTTTAATACTGTCTCTCGGCAGCTACCTTTTCTCCAGAATAGAGGTTTAATATTTTGTTAAAATTATTAAATGAAAACCGGAAAGGTGCTTCTTTTAGGTCGGCCTAATGTTGGCAAATCAACTTTTGTCAATAATTTAATTGGTCAAAAAGTCGCTATCACTTCGCCTAAACCGCAAACTACTCGTTTTCCTATCAAAGCCGTCTATGAAGAACCTCGGGGAAAAATCATCTTTGTTGATACGCCGGGAATTTTCGGTAAAACTGAAGACTATCTTTCGAGAAAAATTAACGAACAAACATTAAAAGTTATCCATGAAGAAGTTGATTTAGTGCTTTATATTGTTGATCATACGCGCAAGCGCGACTTTGAAGAAGGAAAGGTTTTGGGGCTGGTTCGAAAAATCAACAAGCCAAAAATTTTGGTGATTAATAAAATAGATTTACAGGAAAAATCATATCTTCCTCAATATAAATTTTTAGAAGAAGAGTTTAAAGAAGTCTTTCAAATTTCCGCTCTTCACAAAACTCACTGTAAACCATTAGTCGATAAAATCTTCGAGTTTATTCCGGAAAGAGAGGAAACAGAGATTCCTGAAAATCTTACCTATCCCATTTTAAACCTCGATGCCAAAATTTTTATCTCCGAGTTAATCCGAGAAAAAATTTATCTAATGATGGGAGAGGAAATTCCTTATACAACGACAGTGATCGTCGATCAGATTATTGAAAGAGACGAAAAATTAACCTATATCAAAGCAAGAATTTTAACCATCAATACTCGTTATAAAAAAATGCTTATTGGCGAAGGAGGAAGAAAGATCAAAGAAATCGGCAGTTATGCGAGAAAGGAAATCGCCTTGGCGATCAATAAAAAGGTCTATTTAGATCTGACGGTAGAAGTCGATCCTCACTGGCAGGAAACTTATTTTTAACTATAATTAATTATAGTGAGTTTTTGTTATTTATATTTTAAAAAATAATTAAATAATATATTAATATTTACATTATCTTGTAGACGGCCGTCGATATAATAATAGTGGAGGATGATATTTTTAAATTAACCTTGCAAAATAATTTTTGATTTCTTATAATTTATTTCTAATGAGAAATAAATTTTTCTCAGATAATAAAACCACCCGCACAGAGCGGGTTTTTTTAAAGGATGATGTCTTAAAAGATAATTGTGGTGTCTTCGGTATTTACAGTGAAAAACAGGACGTTGCCCACCTAACTTTCTTGGGTCTTCAAAGTCTCCAGCATCGTGGCCAGGAAGGGGCCGGTATTGTCGTTTCAAACGGAAAAAAAACAAAATCAATAAAAAATCTCGGCCTAGTTACTTCCGTCTTTAATGAAAATAATTTAAAAACATTAAAAGGTTATATCGCCATCGGTCATACCCGCTACTCGACGACTGGTGGTAATACTTTAAATAATGTCCAACCGATCATTCTTAATTTAAAAGATGATGATTTTGCAATTTCCTTCAATGGTAATATCGCTAATAGTCATCAATTATCAAAAACATTGAAAAAAGTAAAATTTTGTTCATCAACAGATACCGAAGTCATCGCCCAGATTATTAAAGAAACTCCAGGAAAAACCTGGGAAGAAAAAATTTCAAAAAGTTTTTCTTATTTAAAAGGCGCATTTAGTATTGTGGCCATGTCGAGAAAAAAACTTTTTGCTTTCCGGGATCCTAACGGTTTTCGTCCTTTGGTTTTGGGAAAAATAAAAAATGAACATGTGGTCTGTTCAGAAAGCTGCGCCCTAGATATGCTTGAAGCTGAATATATAAGAGATATCGAACCGGGGGAATTAATCATCATTGACGATCAAGGTTTTAAAAATACTAAATTGATGTCTTCAAAAAAACAATCATTTTGTGTCTTTGAATATGTTTATCTCAGCCGTCCGGATTCAGTCTTAAACGACCAATTAGTTCATCAGGTTAGACAAAGATCCGGGGAAATATTATCTTATGAATCGCCGGTTGCAGCTGATTTGGTTGTGGCCATACCTGACTCCGGCACCTCAGCGGCCCTTGGGTATTCAAAAGCTTCAGGAATTCCATATGGAGAAGTTTTAATAAAGAATAGGTACATTGGCCGAACCTTTATTCAACCGGAACAAAAAACTAGAGATTCCGGGGTAAAAATGAAATTTAACCCTCTAAAAAAAATCGTTAAAGGAAAAAGAATCATTATTGTTGATGATTCAATTGTCAGGGGAACAACCATTAAAAAAATTATTGAAATTTTAAAAAAGTGCGGAGCAAAAAAAATCCATATTAGGGTTTGCTCTCCTCCTATTAGATATTCATGTTATTACGGTGTCGATACTCCAGACGCCAACCGTTTAATTGCCAGTAAGAAATCCGTGGAAGAAATTAGAAAATTTATCGGAGCGGATTCTTTAAAATATTTATCCCTTAAAGGATTGGTTCAGGCTACTCAGTTGAAAAAAAATACTCTTTGTCACGCTTGTTTTACCGGAAAATACTCTGTTCCAATTAATAATAATTTCCGAAAAAATATTCTAGAAAAACAATGAAAAAACTAGCAGTTTTGATTTCCGATGCCGGAACTGGGACTAATCTACAAGCTATTATTGATGGGATTGAATCTGGAAAAATTAATGCAAAAATTATTGCTGTTGTTAGCGATACTTCTAAATCACCAGGTTTAGATCGGGCAAGAAAACATAAATTGCCAATTAAAATAGTTTCAAAAAAAGAAGACTTATTACCTGTTTTGAAAAAATTAAATATTGATTATATATGTCTTGCCGGATGGAAACAGATTATTTTAGATGAAGTTATTGATGCATTTCCTAGCAGAATTATAAATACCCATCCCGGATTGATACCTGACAGCGTAAACGAAGTTGTTAAAAATCCCGATGGAACTTTAGCTTTATGGAATAAAGGAAAAATGACAGTTACGGCAATGCAGAATTTTTTAAATGGAAAACATACTTATGCCGGATGTACTAACCACCTTTTATCCCATGAGTTTGATTTTGGTCCGGTTTTTGGCAGGTGTTTTGAAAAGATTAAAGAAGGGGATACTGTCCAGTCTTTATATACTAGGTTGAAGAAAAAAGAAAATCAGATTTATGTTAAAACGTTAATTAAATTATGCAATTCATAATATGAAATATGCTTTAATCAGCGTCTTTGATAAAACCAATATTGTTGAGTTGGCTAAAGAACTAAAAAAACTTAAATATCAAATTATCTCGACCGGCGGGACGGCAAAAAAATTACTCGAAAATAATATCAATGTTATCCCGATTGAAAAAATTACCGGTAATCCTGAGTTATTTGCTGGCCGGATGAAAACAATTAGTTTTGAAATTGAATCCGGTATTCTTTTTGACAGAAAAAATAAAAACCAGGTTAAAGAGGCAAAAAAATTTTCCATTAAACCGATTGATATCGTTGTTTGTAATCTTTATCCTTTTGAAGAAAATAATTCAATTGAAAATATTGATGTTGGTGGTCCGACGATGGTTAGGGCGGCCGCGAAAAATTTCCAAAACGTGTTAGTGGTAACTGATCCTTTTGATTACCAATTAATTATTGACCGATTAAAAACCAACTCCATTAATGATGATTTAAGAAAAAAACTGGCCGCTAAAGCTTTTAGCTATCTTTCTTATTATGACAGCCAGGTGGCAAAATTTTTGTCAAAGGAAAACTTTCCTCAATACTTAACTATTTCCGGCAAACTAAAAACCATTCTGCGTTACGGAGAAAACCCCCATCAACAGGCGGCTTTTTATCTGGAACCAAACAACTATTCTCCTCTAACTCAACTTGATAAAGTTTCCGGCAGGGAGTTATCACTTCTTAATACAACTGATATTAATGCCGGCCTTGAGTCAATAAGATTTTTTAAAGAGCCGGCCGCCGTTGTTATCAAACACAACTCTCCTTGCGGAATCGCTTTAGGAAAAACCATTAGTCAGGCTTTAGAAAGAGCCATTGAGGCTGATCCCCAGTCAGCCTTTGGTGGAAATGTCGTTTTGAATAAAAATATTGACATTGCTGTTGCTAAAATTATCGCACGTTTTAAAAACCAGTTAAAAAGCAATATCGATATCATCGCCGCCCCTGGTATCAATAAACAGATACTACCTTTTTTAATCAGTATTAGAAAGACCATGGGCATCTATACTTTTGGCCTGATTGATAAATATCGACCAAAGATGAATGTTAAGTGGGTTAATGGTGGTTTTATCATCCAGACTTCAGACGAAAATATTGAAGACAGTTTTAAAAATTGGCAGATAGTCACCAAGCTAAAACCAAACAAAAAACAACTGGAACAGATGAAAGTTGGCTGGAAGTTTATTTCTCGCATTCGTTCCAACTCAGTGATTGTTGTTGATAAAGATATTCCGATGACTCGAGGAATTGGCTCTGGTCAAACCTCAAGAGTTAGATCGACGCAAATCGCCCTGGAACAAGCTGGAAAAAAAGCCCAAGGAGCAATTTTAGTTAGCGACAGCTTTTTTCCTTTTGATGACTCTGTCAAATTGGCCGCCAAATATAAAATCGGCGCCATTATCCAGCAAGGCTGTTCAGTCCGGGATAGAGATGTTATAAAAACTGCCGACCAATTAAAAATTCCGATGGTATTTACTTACCGCCGAGCCTTTTGGCATTAATAAAATGAAAGAAAATACTATTTTGATTATTGGTTCAGGTGGTCGAGAACATGCTTTGGGTTGGAAACTTAAACAGTCTTCTAATGTTTCCCAAATTTTTTTCGCTCCTGGTAACGCCGGCACCAACCAGATAGGAAAAAATATTAATATCCAATCAGAGAACATAAACGATCTTCTGAAATTCGCTCAAGAAAACAAAATTGACCTGACTCTGGTTGGGCCAGAAGCACCTCTGGTTTTGGGAATAGTTGATCTTTTTAAAAAAAATGGCCTCAAAATCATCGGTCCTTCAAAAAAAGCCAGTCTTATCGAGGCTTCAAAAATCTTTGCTAAGCAGTTGATGAAAAAGTATCATATCCCGTCAGCAGACTTTATGTATTTTGCTGATTTTAATCAAGCTAAAAAATATCTTCTCTGTGCTAAATATCCTTTAGTGATTAAGGCCGACGGCCTCTGCGCCGGCAAAGGAGTGATGGTCTGTAAAAATAAAAAACAAGCAATCAAATTCTTAAAACAGTTAATGGTTAATAGAATTTTTGGCCAGTCAGCTAATAGAATCGTTATTGAAGAATGTTTGACTGGCCAAGAGGTTTCCTTTATGGTCGTGACCGACGGAAAAAACTTTCTTTCTTTTTTACCTTCTCAAGATCATAAAAGATTGAAAGATAAAGATTTGGGTCCTAATACCGGTGGTATGGGTGCCTATGCGCCAGTACCTTTTGTTAATAAAAAATTAATTAAGGAAATCGAAAAGAATATTATTGCACCAACGATTTCGGCTCTGGCTAAAGAAAACTGTCTTTATCAGGGAATCCTTTATCCGGGAATTATTCTAACCGCCAACGGTCCTAAAGTACTAGAATTTAACTGCCGATTTGGCGATCCGGAAACTCAGCCTTTAATGATGATGCTGAAAAGCAATCTTTTATCAATCCTTCTATCAATAATTAAAGGGTCGGTTAATGAACAAAAACTTTTTTTTAAATCAGGCGCTTCTGTCTGTGTTGTCTTGGCATCCGGCGGTTATCCGGAAGACTATAAAAAAGGAGAAGAAATTTATGGCCTCAATAAAATCAAAGATAAAAATCTGGTGGTTTTTCAAGCCGGAACTAAAGAAGAAAATAGAAAAGTGGTTGCTAATGGTGGACGAGTTTTAGGAATTACTTCTTATGGAAAAAATATCAAAGAAGCAATAAAAAAAGTTTACCAGGTAATCGGAAAGCAGGGAGTTTGGTTTAATAAAATGACGTACAGAAAAGATATTGCTCAAAAAGCATTTCTTAAAAAAATATGATTCACCGAATCGAAGTTGTCGATAAAAAAAATGTCAAAAAAATATTCGTCTACACGATTGATAAAAATCTTAATAGTAAACAGCTAAAAAAAATTGCTGAGGCTCTGACCAATCCCATCATCCAATTCTTTTCCATCAATAAAGCCTGGTCGCCGAAAAAATTTGCCTATGCCATTGAAGTTGGCTTTCTGCCAGGAGTAACTGACAATATTGCTTCCACTACCAAAGAAATAATAGAAGATCTCCTAAAGATTAAATTCAGCCAAAACGAAGGAGTTTATACTTCTCAGATAATTTTCTTCCAGAAAAAAATCAGCCAAGGATTAATTAACCCGCTCATCCAAAGAGCCCATTTTAAAAGCCGCCACCAGTTTAATAAAGACAAAGGTATGGATAAGATTACTCCTAAAGTTAGTCTTAAGATTAGACCAAAAACTGATCTTGTTAATCTTAATGTTCCTGATGAAGAACTGATAAAAATTGGTAAGTGGGGAATCAAAAACAGTGATGGCTCAAGACGTGGCCCATTGGCTCTTGACTTAATCTACATGAAAACAATTCAAAAATATTTTCAAAAACTTAGAAGAAATCCCACTGATATAGAATTGGAATCAATCGCCCAGACCTGGTCAGAACACTGTAAACATACCATCTTTAACGATCCGATTGACGATATTAAAGATGGTTTATTTAAAACCTATATAAAAAGAGCGACGGAAAAAATAATTAAAGAAAAAAAAGAAAAATTTTGTTTCTCTGTTTTCCATGATAATTCTGGAGCGATTGAGTTTGATAAAGATTATTTGATTACTCATAAAATCGAAACCCATAACAGTCCATCGGCACTTGACCCTTATGGCGGAGCGATTACCGGCATTGTTGGTGTTAACCGCGACACGATCGGTTTTGGCTTGGGGGCTAAACCAGTGGTTAACTGCTATGGTTTTTGTTTAGCCAGCCCGAAGATTAAAACCAATCTATACCGAGATTCATCTTTGACTCAAAAAATGCTTTCACCTAAAAGAATCATGGAAGGAGTTATTGCCGGCGTCAACTCCGGTGGCAACTGTTCAGGTATTCCCACTCCCCAAGGGTTCTTGTATTTTGATGATAAATATCAAGGAAAACCATTGGTTTTTGTGGGAACAGTTGGTTTAATTCCTAAAAAAATAGGCACTCGTTCCTCTTATTTAAAAAAAGCCCAGCCAGGCGATTTTATTGTCATGGTTGGTGGACGAGTCGGCTTGGATGGAATTCACGGAGCCACCTTTTCCTCGGAAGCTTTGGATAGCGGCAGTCCGGCCACTGCCGTCCAGATCGGTGATCCGATTACCCAGAAAAAATTCAGCGATGCTATTGTTAAAGAAGCTCGCGATATGAATTTATACCATAGCATTACTGATAATGGCGCCGGAGGTCTTTCCTGTTCGGTGGCTGAGATGGCTCGCGAATCTGGAGGTTGTGAAATTTATCTAGAAAAAGTCCCTCTTAAATATCCGGGATTAGCACCTTGGCAGATCTGGGTTTCCGAATCCCAAGAACGAATGACTTTAGCAGTGCCAAAAAATAACTGGAAAAAATTTTCTTCGTTAATGAACCAGCGAGGAGTCGAGGCAACCATCATTGGCAAATTTAATGACTCAGGAAAATGTCTGGTCAAGTATCACCAACAAACTGTGGTTGATATTGATATGAAATTCTTACATGACGGGTTGCCAACTCGACCGATGAAGACAAAAAAAATCCAGACAGAACAAAGAAAGACTCCTCAGGAAAAAAACCTTTCCGACCTCAATATCTGCGGTTTTGAATTTATCTCGCAACAGTACGACCATGAGATCCAAGGAAGTTCCGTGATTAAACCGCTTCAAGGACGAGGAAGAGTAAATGGTGAAACAACCGTTATTAAGCCTGTTCTTAATTCGAATAAAGGAATCGTTTTGTCCCAAGGACTCTATCCTGATTTAACTGAAGTTGACCCTTATTATATTGCCGGCTGCTCAATTGATACAGCAATCAGAAATGTTGTCGCGGCTGGAGGGACAATTGAAAAAATCGCTCTTCTGGATAATTTTTGCTGGTGCAGCTCCAATGAGCCGGAAAGGCTATATCAACTGAAAGAAGCCGCCAAAGCTTGTTATGACTACGCCGTTGCCTATGACACACCATATATTTCGGGAAAAGATAGTATGTTTAATGATTTCAAAGGTTATGATGAAAAAGGTAATCCAGTTAAAATCTCGGTCCCGCCTACCCTTTTGATTTCCTCAATTGGGATTATCGATGATATTTTAAAAACCGTTTCTATTGATGTTAAGTTTCCCGGTGATCTTGTTTATTTACTAGGAGGCACAGATAACAACTGGCAAGAGATTAATCCTTTAAAAAATAAAAAAAACTATCAACTATTTCATCAGCTAGTAGAAAACGGATTAATCGCCTCCTCAATCAGTGTTACCCGCGGTGGTCTTGCTGTTGCCTTAGAAAAAATGGCAATCAGCGGAATGCTTGGCGTTGAGGTTGATTTAAAAAATCTTGACTTGTTTTTGGAAGTTCAAGGAAGAATTCTCTTGACCATTAATCCTAGGAATAAAAATAAACTGGAAGAAATAATAAAAAACTCTTCTTATTTATTAATCGGAAAAGTCACTGATAAAGATAAAATCATCATTAAAAAAAATAGGGAAACTATTGTTAATCTTAGTTTAGAAAGAGCCTTAAAAAGTTATCAATCAACTTTTAACAACTATTAAACTAAAAAAATCGAAGATATCAAATTTTTTGCGACTTGAGAGGTGCGCAACCCGCCTTTGGCGGGTGAGCACGCTCACGGAGACAAAAAATTTCGGTATCGAGATTTTTAAGTTATAAAAATATATGATCAAACCAAAAGCAATTGTTTTTTCCGGCTACGGTCTAAACTGTGAAGAAGAGACTAAATACGCTTTTGAACTAGCTGGCAGCCAAGCAGACATTGTCCATATTAACGATCTGATTGCTGGTTATTACAATATTGATAACTATCAAATCTTAGCTATTCCTGGAGGATTTGCCTATGGTGATGATACCGGGAGCGGTAATGCTTATGCTTTAAAAATGAAAAATCATCTTTGGGAAAAGATTTTAAACTTTATTAAAAAAGACGTCTTGATAATCGGCATCTGTAACGGCTTTCAGGTCTTGGTTAACCTCGGCCTCTTACCGGCCTTAAACAAAGCCTATGGAAAAAGAGAAGTCGCCTTAGATCATAACTCCTTACCTCGCTACAATGTTCGCTGGGTTGACCTTGAGATGAAAAACAACTCTCCTTGGTTAAGAGGAATAAAAAATATTTCTTTGCCGATTGCCCATGGTGAAGGAAAGTTTACCACCTCAGTTAAAACTCTAAAAAAACTCAAGGAAAGAAAATTAATCTGCGCTCAATTTGTTAAAGGTGATATCTATCAGTATCAACATCTGCCGGCTAATCCTAACGGAGCCATGGAAAACATCGCAGGGATTACCGATGAAACAAAAAGAATTTTGGGAATTATGCCTCATCCGGAACGGGCGATTTTTTTCCATCAACAACCAAACTTCCCCTATCTTAAAGAAAGATATCTTAGAGGTAGTCAATCTATTCCCCGTTTTGGCCCGGGACTAAAAATTTTTCAAAACAGCGTTAATTACTTTAATAGTTTATAATTAAATCATATGATTCATCTAGTTATTGGCGCTCAATGGGGTGATGAAGGTAAAGGTAAGATAGTTGATCTGCTTTCTCAAAAAGCTGATGCGTCGGTCCGTTTTCACGGCGGCAATAACGCCGGTCATACGATAGTCAATCATCTAGGAAGATTTCCTCTTCATCTGATCTCAGCCGGTATCTTTAATATCAAATGCCAGGTTTTTATCACCAATGGAGTTATTGTCGACCTTGAAGTTTTAAATCAGGAAATTGAGACATTAAAAAAAGTCCTTCCTGATTTTAAAAAAAGACTTTTTCTCTCTCCTCGCTGCCACGTGATTATGCCCTATCATAAAATTCTTGACAAGCTTTATGAAAAAACTAAGGGAAAAGCTAAAACTGGCACCACCGGCCGCGGCATCGGACCAACTTATGCCGATAAAGTTTCCTACAACGGAATTAGACTGTTTGATTTTTTTGATAACAATCGATTAAAGGAAAAACTGTCAGTGATTTTGCCTCTGAAAAATAAAATTATTGTTGGTCTGGGTGGAACTCCTTTAAAACTTGATGAAGTCTATCAAGAAGAAATAGCTAAATTTAAAAAGATCGCTTCTTATGTTAAAGAGACCTTTTCTCCTTTAATGAAACTGGTGGCTACTAACAAAAAAATTATCTATGAAGGCGCCCAGGGAACCTTTCTTGATAATGACTGGGGTACTTATCCTTATGTCACTGGTTCAAATACCGTGCCTGGCAATATTAATGCGGCCAGTGGAATCCCGGCTCAATATATTAAACGAGTGACCGCCGTTAGCAAAACCTATACGACCCGCGTTGGCAGCGGGCCTTTTCCCACAGAATTATTTAATGCTGATGGAGAAAAAATCCGAACCAATGGTAATGAATTTGGAACGACTACCGGAAGACCGCGTCGCTGTGGTTGGTTGGATTTAGAACTTCTCCGCTTTGCCGTTCAAATCAACGGTCTAACTGATTTAGTGATTACTAAACTAGATGTTCTCGACGATTTTAAAACTTTAAAGATCGCTATTGGCTATACTTTAAATGGCAAGCGAATAAAATATATTGACTGTGATAGTTATCTTTTAGGAAAAGTAAAACCTATTTATAAAATAATGAAGGGCTGGCAACAATCAACCAGTAAAATAAAAAAATTTAAAGATCTGCCGAAAGAAGCAAAAAACTATCTCAAAGAAATCGAAAAAAATATCAAAATACCAATTTCCATTGTTTCGGTTGGACCGGAGAGAAACCAAACGATTTTTTGTTAATAATTTTTTAAAAAATATGTCTAACTTTGACTATTCCACCTATCTCTCTTCTTTTACCTGGCGTTATGGTTCTCCCGAAATGAGAAAAATTTTCAGCGAAAAACACAAAATCGAGCTCTGGCGAAAAATCTGGGTCGCTTTAGCAGAAGCTCAACATCAAGCTGGATTAGTGACAAAAAAAGAGCTTGATGACCTGAAAAAAAATCAAAATAGTTTTAATATTGAAGAAATTCAAAAAATTGAAAAAGAAACTCGCCATGATGTGGTTGCTGCAATTTATGAATTTGCTAGCCAAGCGAAAATCGGTGGAGGAAAAATTCATCTTGGCGCCACCAGCATGGATATTGTTGATAACGCTGATATGATGAGAATAAAAGAGGCATTGGAAATAATTGAAAAAAGATTAAAAATTGTTCTTTTAAATTTTGCCGAAAAAATTAAGAAATACGCCCATTTTCCTTGTATTGGTTATACTCACTTCCAACCGGCTGAGCCGACGACCGTCGGCTACCGACTGGCTTTTTACGGACAGGATCTTTTGATGGCTTGGGAATTTATTCAGTTTGTCAAAAAAATTATTAAAGCCAAAGGAGTTAAAGGAGCGGTTGGTACAGCGGCCAGCTTTAAGGCGTTATTGAAAAACAGTCAAATTAAAGTTGACCAACTGGAAAAAAAGGTGATGGAGAGTTTAGGGATCGAGGCCTCTTTAATCACCACCCAGGTCTATCCTCGTCAATATGATTTTATTTTATTAACTGCTCTTGCCTTAGTCGGCTCATCAATGGCTAAGTTTTGCGGAGACTTGAGAATTCTCCAGTCGGCAAACTTTGGCGAGTGGTCAGAACCGTTTGGAAAAAAACAGGTTGGTTCATCGGCAATGCCTTTCAAAAAAAATCCCATTACCTCGGAAAATATCTGTTCGTTGGCAAGATATTTAGCCGCTCTTCCCCAAGTTGCTTTAGAAAATGCCACACTTTCCTATCTTGAACGAACTCTTGATGACTCAGCCAATAAAAGAACTATTATTCCAGAAGGATTTTTAATCACTGACCAGATTTTAATCTCTTCAGAAAAAATTATCACTGGTTTGGTAGTTAATGAACCAAGAATCAGTTATAACCTTAACCAGTACGCGCCTTTTGCTGCCAGCGAAGCGATTCTTATCGAGGCGGTAAAAAACGGTGCCAATCGCCAAGAGCTCCATGAAACTCTTCGCCAGATCTCTTTACTAGCTTGGCAAGAGACTCAAAGAGGAAAACCCAATCCGATGAATCAGCTCTTATTAAACAATAAAAACATCGCTAACTATTTAAAAAAAGATCAAATAAAAAAATTGTTAGATGTTAGAAATCACATCGGCGATGCACCCGAAAGGGCGTTAAAATTAGCAGTAAAAATTAAAAGTT
>Ga0210005_1000827_pt1 | contig 22331 bp, 26 predicted proteins | sample CryGey02umfilter_3_FD_183961 | JGI IMG/M metagenome (GOLD analysis project Ga0210005, IMG submission 183961) | Groundwater microbial communities from aquifer in Utah, USA - Crystal Geyser 4/9/14 0.2 um filter (SPAdes) (version 3) | ecosystem: Environmental > Aquatic > Deep subsurface >... | reverse complement strand
TCCTGAAAACCTTTCGGATGTTTCTTGCATATACCGGTTGCCGGTATGAGGAAGCAGCTTCCTTACCGGTAAAAAATCTTGATATCACCAATGGAAAAGTAGTTTTGGACCATACAAAAAATGGTACAAGTAGAAACCTATATATTACAACTCCCCTAACGACTCGACTTCAAAAGCTAATAGAAGGAAAAGAAAAAACAGACTTTGTTTTTACCAATCTTCGAGGAAAAAAACTATATGCTCAAGATTTCAGCAAAGATTTACGTTATGCCGCTCAACTGGCCGGCGTTACAAAACGGGTTCATCCTCATCTTTTTCGTCACACGTATGGAACAAATTTATATTTAGCAACAAAAGATCTTGGACTGGTTCAGCTGGTCTTGGGTCATAAGGATATAAAATCAACGATGATTTATATTCATATGGCTGATGAATTTGTGAAGAAAGGAATGTTAAGACATCCCTTTATTCGTAGCCAGGTAGATCCGAAAGTATTTATTAACGCAGTTGAAGAGGCAATCAAGAATTTTAAGTTGGACGAAGATCCTCGTTTTGACTATTTAACCGTAAAAAATGCCATTAACGAATTTAGTTCAAAATTATATGAATCGTTAAAACCTCAAACACAAAGATATTATCAGGAAATAAATAATGACTTAGCCGAACTGAAAAGCTTAAACTCAATAAATGGAAGTTTGAATTCATTTGTGGAATTTAAGAAAATATTTAGTAGAATAGTAGCTCATCTTGTGGATTGTGACAGTAAGACCGTGAAGCTAAAGAATTTTATAGTAAACAATAAGAGAGTGCTGATTGATATTATTAATTTAAATGATTAGATTTCTTGTGATAGACGTTTTAATTACATCGGTATTAACAAGTGCTATTGTAGCTGCAATAGTTTTTTTTATGCTTTCCCATAGGTATAACGAAACTTACAAAAAAAGACTAGATGAAATAATGAATAAGATTAATAATCAGAGTAATTCATTCTCTTCTCAAGTAAATAGTCTTAAAAAGAATTTAACGGAAATCATGAAAGCGCTTAATATACTTAAAAAAAAGAAATAATTGTAATAAGTCATTTTAGATTTTTCAAAAACTCTTTTAACCTTTCTGAATCTTTTTCAAAATCAACATATTTATCAAAAAGCCCCCGGGCATTTTGGCTCATTGACAAAAGTTGCTCCGGCAGGGAGTAATATCTTATTTTCTCAATTGCTTTTTCCGGCGATAAATCATCAATATCAATACACGAATATCCATCAGTTAAGAATCTCTCAGCCATTTTTCCTTGATAATATCTTTTAATTGTAATGACCGGACGACCAACCGCATAGGCATTATGGATAACATGGCCAAAACCCTCGCCGTGACTTTTTACATGAAAAATAAAGCTTGATTTCCTCATTTCCTCCCCTAATTTTTGAATATCCTGGATAAATCCATCGTCCCCATTTATTCCAAACATCTTAAATTCAAAATCAGGCATTCTTGCTTTTAACTCTCTAAAAATAGAGACTTGCGGACTATCAGGTAGACAATTCATAAAGTTACTTATTTTATTAAATACCTTCGGTTCTTCCGGGCAAAAATATTGGAGGTCAAATTCCTGATTGATATTCAGATAATTAACTGACTCCGGTGGGGAATATAATTTAGTCGTATCAATAACATTTTTAATCGTTTCCCAATCTTCCAACTCCCCGGAATTGCCAATAACCCGAATTAATTTTGCCTGTGGTTGATATTCATCCCGAAGTCGTTTATAAACTGCTACATGTTCTTGAAGCGAGGCAACAATCAAATCAAATTTTGTCTTCTTAAATTGGTCTAAAGTAATACATCTTTGAGTAGCTCTTTCCGAATTATCATAATAGTAAAAATAACCTTCGGGTCCTAATTTAACACTGACTGGATCAAGATATTGTTTAATAGTGTCCGGATTTTTGGAATAAATCCAATAGCCTTGCTCTGCCCAATCTAACCCAATTGGGCGAAAGACCATTCCGTTAAATCTTTTTTCCCACCACCGGACTTGAGCTTGAAATAAACCTCCGTGATGCCATTCTGTAAATACTTTCATGGGGATAAGAATCGACCAAATTTTGTTAAAAGATTTTCGGCATAATAAGTAAAAGCTATCCACCGAGCGTCTTGTATTACTCTTCTTGTCCGGGATAAATAATTATAAACTAGGAATTCTGACAGTTCATGAAATTCCCGAATATCCCCATCTTTAATTCTTGCTAAATTCCAGGTTAAAGATGAGAAATGGTACCAGTCGACACCCTCAAAAAGACCTAAATCCCGAATATCCCCATCTTTAATTCTTGCTAAATTCCAGGTTAAAGATGAGAAATGGTACCAGTCGACACCCTCAAAAAGACCTAAATCCCTAATATCTAAAAATGTTCCTTGTTTCAATAATTCGTTTGAAAATAACCAAAAATGGTCTTTATCCTGTCCCTGCGGATCGAAGTTTTTACTGGTATTCTCTATTAGCTCCTTTCTTGTTAAAAGAAAGCAAGGATGAAGCCTACCACCTTGTTTAACACCTACAATATCAACGTCCTTAATACTTTTAAAAACTTGATCTAAAAAATATTCACCTTTCCAAAAGAAATCTTGTTCGGTAAATAAAACTGTTTCACTTTTACTTTTTTCCAGGGCGGCTCGGGTACAAACATTCCTCCAATTTTCAGTCAAACTTCCTTTATCTATAATGGTAGCTTTCTTAAAAGATGATTTTATAAACGCTCTAAAATCTGGTTCTCCATGTTCATATATTGAAATAATTATTTGATCAAAATAATTCTTATACTCGGTTAACTGCCACCGGCAAAGTGGATAATCAAACCCCGACGGCCACGTCAATATCACATCCGGCTTTATTTTTGAATCTGGATTAAGCATATTGCTTTTTCTTTTGAATATGGGTCACTGTAAAAAGTATCAGCTACTTTTTGGGGAATTTCTTCCCAACTATTAACTTTTTCCGTATTTCCACTGGCTATGAACTGAACGTCTAAACCTTTTTTTGGAGTTATTTTCAACATTTTATCTAACATTTCCCGATGAATAACATTGTATGTATTTTTATATAAATTTGGCTGGCCGTAAATAAAAGAGACAAAAAATCCCTTCTTAAAAAGATCAAGCATTTTTTGGTAATATTCCAATTGATAAAATTCAAAGAGATGATTTTCCGCTTCAACTACTCCGACCTTGTTTAAATATGAAAGGGATATCAAAAAATCTGCCGGTTCAGGATCCAAAAGAAATAAACTTTCATTGTAATATTCATCAAGATATTTTTTGTCTTCTTCCGAGACAATTTGAGAAATTCCTATAACCCTTTTTGATAAGTCTTTTAATCTTTTTAAATATGTGGCGTCTTCCAAACCAATAACCAATGTTGAATTAATCTTTTCGGGATAGCTTGTTAAATATGAAAAGAGTAATGGAATTTCGATATCTTTTTGATTATATTTAAATTGGTCCATATTTTTTTGTTATATACCAAAATATTTTTTCCATTCGGCTTTTATTTTATCTTTCCCGAAAAACTCAATCGCTCCGGCTCGTCCTTTTTCCGATATATTTTTTCTTAACGTTTCCGTCCGCAATAAAAACTTTATCATTTCTTTGAGAGTATAAATATCATCCGAGACGAACCCTCCACCGGTTCGAGCGATTAAATCCGGCACTTCATAAGTTTGTTGACCCATTTCATACGGACTATTTCCTAATTTTGGGCCTAAAGCCACTATGGGGATTCCTGTCATCCACGCCTCTATAAAACTGAGAGTATAACCGGCCGGGTAAGTACCGGTATAAAAGAAAACTCTGCTTTCCCGAAGCACTTTTTTTAATTGTTCATAATCTGTATTTCCACCCCAAAGCCCCCCTAATAATTGGTTCATTCCACCATAAACCTTTCTCGGATAATCTCTAGTTACTTCATCAAAAATTTTATAATTACAAAAGTTTTCCCTTTCCTTAAAAGATTGACCCAAAGTAATTACTAAATTATTTTCACCGGTATAACCCCCAAACTCTTTTTCATCTTTATAAAAACGAATCATCGCGTCTTCACCGGCAAAGCCGGGGATAGTGCTTTCGCGCGGGGAGTACCGGACAATTTCCAATCCATCCGGTAAAAGTGGTCGGAGTAAATTTTCAACGTTTAAAGTCGACTGGCCAATCGACCGCCAAATTATCCTTTTTCCTTTCATCTTCGCCCAATTTAAAGTTAACCAATCAACTATATGGGCGCAGTAAATTACATCAGCCCAATCAATTAATCTTTGATCAATATCTTCTTTGGCGTCCTTTAATCCTTTTTTGCCGGCCGATAGTTGGTTCTCTCGATGAATCTGTTCTAACTCCGGATGAACTAAAATATTAAGAGGTGGCCTTTTTGGATCTTCGTTTTTTAACGGATTACTGTAATAACCCATGGAAAAAACCTCAATTCCAAGCTCGGAAAAAAGTTTAATTTCATCGTACTCTAAAATGCTGTGACAGGATAAATATAATAGTTTCATTTTTCTACCTCCATAACACAAATTGTTTGATTACCGGCACTATCAACGTATTGGTGAGAATAACATTTTTCTTTAGTTGACGACTCCCAGGGATAACCGGCCTGTGGTCCGTTAGAATAAAAAAATCCAACTTCGTGTTTATATCCCTTAATTAAATTTAACCACCTCTCGCACTGGTCCTGTGGAATAATAGACATCTCACCGGGGATTTCATACGGTTGGCCAACCGGAAAAGAAAACCATAAATATTTTTTAGTTAAAGACAATAATTTATTGAAAAATAAATCTCGGACTGTTACTCGATCAGGGTAAACGTAAGGGTACATTCCTACATGTTCAATCGTAGACAAACAAAGCATAAAATCATACGGCTCTAAATTTACTTTCAGAAAGTCACCTGTAAAATATGTATCGGTAATCAATTTTACCGCCTCATCCGGGCTGGGATCAAGAGCATGATATATTTTAGCGTACTGACGGATAGCGTGTGCGTAATAATTAGCGGAGTAATGAGCTCCTACATCCAAAAAACTTTCAAAAGTATTCTTTTTTTCTTGAAGAAATGCTAAAAAGTTTGGAATTTCCAGATCACGATCCGTTTTACGGTCTATGGAATAAGTTTTTAATTTTAACATAGTTTTGTCTTCAAGGTTTATATTCAAACCTTTTTTTATAAATTTCTTCTAATCTATTAATTATTTTTTTAGTTGAGACAGACCAGGCAAAATCTTTACGAATAATAGCTGAAGTTTCCAATGCCTTTTCTTGATAATCTTGATAGTTCTCAAAAACTTTTCTCATCTTCTTTCTTAAATCATCAACCGATGGTTCAAACCAATTAAACCCTCTGTAATACAAGGAATCACCACCCGGGTATGGGGCGACTTTTCCGTCAACTAATTCAACACCGGGTCTAGGTTTTCCATTTTCTGTTAGAAATTCTAAATGAGCTGAATAATTTGAAGCAATAACCGGCAGACCACAAGCTAACGCTTCCAAAGGCGGCAATCCAAAACCCTCACCCCGGGACGGCCAAACAAAAGCGGAAGCCGAAGTATAAAGCCGTCCTAATTCCCATTTTTCCAATTCGATATCGTATAGATAAACCGGCGCCGCTCCCTCTCTGTCATATAAAAGTTTCATTTCATCTTTTATCTTGTGACCCCAATATGCAGGTAATACTTTTAACATTAAACTTACATCCTCTTTATCAGAAAATTCTTTTTTAAAAGCCTCAAACAAAATATCGACTCCTTTTCTTCTTCCCCAAGCAAAATTAGAAAGAAAGCGGAATTTTTGTTTTGGAGTATTTGTAAATGGAGCAATTCCCGGATGAAAATAATTTGGGTCAACGCCCTCGCCAATATTATACATCGGAACCTTTACGCCGCTTCTTTTAAACGATTCTAAAGCAAACTGGGACGTTAACCAAACTTCATCCATTTCATTCATACATTGAACCCAATCCAAAGGGACACCGTCAACTTCAGTTGTTGTAAAAGCTATTTTATAAGCTCCGGAATTTTTGAAATTATTGACTCCGTGACAGATTGTTATTTGTGGTAATTTATTTGATCCATAAAGCGTTTTTGCGTCATCTATAAAAGGACAATCAGACGGTCCTTCATCTTCGTTAGTGCCCCCGATAAATTGATAAAAAACCCTTATTCTCGCTTCAAATAATGATTTCAGTACATTGTATGAATGAAGATTATACCCGCCTCCATAAGAAACAATCGAATGAACAACGACCGGCAATCTATACTGGCGGTCTAAATCTTTTCCAAACTCTTTTTCAAATATATCAAGGTGAGCTGAAACGTCTTTAACAAATTTATCTGTGCCAACAACCGGTTTATAAGCGTGTGGATATATGACATTGATGTTTGGAGTAACAAAAAGTTTAGCTCCCATTTTTTTTGCTTTAATAATAACTTCGGCATGATCTAAAATATCATCGCCGTAATATTCTTTTAAATTTAACTTTTGATAAAGTTCTTCGGGCATTAAAGCAGAATAAAGAGGGACAAAACCAACTTCCCTGACTTCCGGATGTTGACCTAACCAAGGTTGATTATCGGCCCACGGCATAGGCATATGGGTAAAAGGTAGAAAATCACCCCCTGAAAAATATATTTTTTTATCGGGCGAAAAAAGGATTGGGGAAATAATAAAATTATTGACACCATCAGGTATATCTTCGGCTAATGAATCGGCCATTAAATGTGGATCATCAACTATATCCGGGTGTTGAATATATACTAAGTTACCACGACATCTTATGTGATTTTTAGGTAAAGTACTCATGGGTTTATTTTAGCTAGGATTTGGAATCACCTGTGGCGTCACTTTCGCTGTCCCATCAAAGTTTCCTTTAATGTACGCTCTCATGAATCTGTTGAATCCAGACTCGCTCAATCCCTTAGCATAGGTATTCCAATAATTCTGATGAAGACTTGAAATTTTTCCAAATCTCCACTTGGAAACACCATCGGTCAAAACCGATCGAACAGCCAATTGCTGTACGCTTTTAGGATTGTGAGGAATGACTCTAGTTCTAATGTAATTAACTCCCCTCCAAAACGAACCGGTTAACACATCCCCTAAAGTCCCTCGAGCATCCAACGAAAAGAACGGACCTGTTGCACGAACCATATTTATTTTTCACCTCCTTTCATAACACAGAGTATAAAACACAATGTTCTACTTTGTCAATATACTATAGGGTTATTAACTGTGTTAGGATAAGCTGTGAGCGATGTATTATAGGGTTATTAATTGTTCTATTATTATTTGCTTTATTTACTTTCTTAATATAAATTTATGTTCATGATAATAAAGTTTACTCCCTTTATGATTATTCGGAACGAAAGAGAATATATTGAATGGCCAATAAAATTTCTTTGGGAAAAGATTGATAAATTCTATGTTTTTGATACTGGTTCAACGGACGGCACCCCCGATTTTCTTCGCTCGATGTTTGGCTCGAAGATTGTTTATGAAAAAATTAGAGATATCCCCGATCATTTTTATTACAAAGAGGGTGGGATAGATAAAAATTGGGATGAAGTCGCTATCAGAAATGAAGTAATGGAAAAAATGGAAAAAGTTGAAGCAGACTATCTAATTAATCTTGACGGGGACGATATAATCGTTCCCGAGCTTTTGAATTTAATTAATGATAATTACCCAGACTATGATCTCTATTCAACCGAGGGTTTTGATATTGCTAATCCGACTACATTTTATCATCATCGGGATAAAGTTCAAATTGAAAACCTGGGTGAATGTAACGGAATGGTCCCCCGGATTTGGAAAAGAGAACTCGGGGTCCGCTGGAAAATAAATCCTTGGCAAGTTGATCGGGTAATTAAAAAAATACAACCTAATCCTACCCTGCATTGTATTTTGGATATCAATAGTAAAACAACTCAAATACCAATTAAAGGACAGTACCGGTTTCATCTTCACTATACCTATGGATGGAAAAGAAATAAAGACAGGGAATACTTTAAAAAAAGCGTTTGGCGGGGAGACACCGGTAAAATAACCTATCATTTTCCTCCTTGGTTTACCGATCCTTTGTTAAAAATTCTTGAAAAAGAAATAGACTTACCATGGAAAATAAAATAACCACTTTAGAAAAAATCTCTTTTCTTATTCCGGTTTATCATGGGGTATCTGATTTTTTAGTTCTTCTTCACTCAATCGAGGATTTTACTCAATATCGTTCGGAAATACTTGTCTCTTTTGACGATCCAAAAGACTGGGATGAAATCGAGGAGAAAAAAGAAAAAATTAACTTTGTCCCAATTATTAATAAAAAACGAAAATATTTCTCGAAGAATATAAATCAATTAGCCCGAAAGGCCTCCGGAGATTATTTAATTATTTCAAATCAAGATATTTTTTTTCAGTCGGTATCAACTTATTTTTTTGTCACCGATTGCATCGCAGCAAAAATTCCTTTTGCTTCCCCTCTAATTATGAATAAGGAAGGAAAATTATCTTCGGCCGGGTTAAGATGGAATCTTAAAAATCGAGACTGGTTTCAAACAAATACTAAAATTACTCTCAAAGAAGAAAAAAGTAGTTGGCCTTTTTTACCTCGGCCAATTTTGCCTATGACTTTTACATTAATTGAAAGAAAGCTTTTTTTGGAAATGGGAGGACTGGATGAAAATATCTTCTTCTCTTTTGAAGATGTTGATTTTTCTTTACGATTATTAAAAAAGGGGATAACACCTAAAATTTATAAATTGGCTAAAGTTTTTCACAAGGGCGGGGAAACTACAAAAAACGCCGATAAAAAAGATTTTATCTTGGCCAGTCAAAAAGCATTTTGGGAAAAATGGACCAAAGAAGAAGTAAGAAAAATTCTTTTAGAAAATTACTATGAATAAAATTCTTTGGATAACCGATTATATTTTGTCCGAAAGATTGGGCGGGGCTGAAATTGATGATAATAAATTAATAGCTTACTTGACCTTAAACAAAATAAATGTCGAGATTTTGTCTTTGAAAGAAATAAAAGCTATGCCCTCATCTTCCCGATTAAGAATTAATAATTGGGTTGGAAAAATCGTACTTTCTAATATCAGTCAAATTTATAAAATAAATCCTTCTTTAATTTCCGAGATATTAATCTCTAAAGATTATATTAAAGTTGAACACGGTCACGCTTGGTTTGATAATATTATTCCAGACAATGTTATTATTGATATTTTTGCTCGAGCAAAAGGGATAGTTTTCTTTTCTCCGGGGCAATTAGTTAGTCATTCTGAAAAAGGAATCAATACCAAAAATGCTATTATTGTCCCGCCACCCTTTGATCGGGATCAATTTTACAATACAAACACTCCGGCTCTTTTTGGATCCGGAATATACGCCGGTTTTATTTCTAAAAAAAAGGGTATCTTAAATATTTTCAAATTTGCCTTGGAAAATAAACAATATAAAATTGATCTTTTTGGTCCGGTTGAAGAAAAAGAACTTTTAGTTGATATGCCAACAAATGTTAAATACAAGGGAACAGTCCGGCCGGAGGAAATGCTCGAACTCTATAATCAATACACTTTTGCCATTCATCTACCGGTAATATATGAATCTTTTTCCCGTTTTGTTGCCGAAGCTTATCTTTGCGGATTGGAAATCAAACACAATGACAACATCGGCTTTTTTTCTTATCCTTGGGATTTTAACGAGCCCGATATTGTTTTAGATGAATTAATCAGGGGAAAAGAAGACTTTCTTTATTACATCCAATCTAAATTTAACTTAAAATCTTAATTTATAAACTACCTTTTTGAAAATCTTTATTTCTTTTATCATCTAACCAATAATGGAGCCAACGGTTAAAACCGGAGGCCTGTTTCGGAAATTTTAATTTTCTGTAAATATCTTTTGTTAAATTACTAAATCCTTGCCACCTTGTTATACCGGACGCGAAAACGTGACGATAAAATTGCTGGTATGGCGTCCTCCAATTATACGGAATACTGGGTTTTTGAGCTGACCAACTTGTCCCGTGCCAAGTCCGGCGTCTTTGGTAAATCCAACCACGGGGGGAATAATAAATAGATTGAATAAGATATCTATTAAAAATTCCTATCGGGTATGGCCAAAAAACTACTCCAAGTCTATGATACATATCACCGCCAAACCAACCATGAGCCCGTAAAGAATATACAGGAGCACTTATTTTCATACTTTCTTATTCTATCTTAAAAACGACTCCAAAGAAGATTAAAATAATCAATGAACGGACGAACTATCTCGCTTCCTTTTATACCAACCGAAACCTCCTGATTACGGGAAAATGACCCTTTACTGTAATTATGAGAACCAACAACAACAATATTTTGATCAATAATAACCATTTTTGCATGAGTAGCTATACCCACCTGTCCAAATTTACAAATGACGGCCGCTTTTTGAAGAAATGAAGCTGTCCTGCCGTTTATTTTCGTTATGGCGTGACCCATTGACTCTATATTAAGTAAAACTCGAATTCTAATTTTTTCCCTTGCTTTTCTTTGAATAACTAAATTAAGTTTTTCCATACCACCGGCCGCTTCGTGGGTATACCATTTCCACTCATACATCATAATATCAATCGTTTGTCTGGCCGACTCCAATAAAGGAACTACTTTTGTAGGATAATCCGATCCTATGATAGCTTCAACTTTTTCATCAAGGGTAAACATTTTTTTAGATTTGCCAATATTCTATCATAATGCTCCGGACATAATGGTATAAATCTTTCCTTTATTATTTTATCCATTTGTTTTTTTGTTAATGGTGTCTTACAAACACGGCAAAAAGGAAGTTTATAAGCCGCCTCCGTCATATCTTTTGCTGTTTTCATAAGTAATTTATGGTACGACCAAATTATCAACTCCCTGGACGTTACCTACTCCTAAATCCTGAATAAATCCGGAAATATCCTGGACCGATGAATGACCGGACACAATATTATAATTGGAGGTGACATCAAATCTTATCCCATATCCTCCGGAATTATAAGTGGAATTTCCTAAAAGGCGATTGTAAGAAGATTGAATAAAAGAAATACCATGAGACCAACTCTTTCGAATTGTATTACCGGACAAAATACTATATTGGGTATTATTAAAAACAACAGCTGGAGCATTACTTGGACCTTGAGAGATAAGCGTATTATGAATAACCGTAATCTGGCTGGAATCAAGAACTTGAATACTTTCATAATTATACGAAGATGAAAAGGAAGCTGAAACGACAAATCTTTTACATTCCCGAATTACAATACCTCGACTATCCGAAGCCGTGACAACGTTTAAAGACAAAGTAGAATCACGGCTACCGTCTATTATTACACCTAATGGATAGTTGGCATTATTTTGGAATATATGGCAATTAGAACTGCTACCCATACTTTCCTGTATTAAATCGCAGTCTTCAATCTTTGAATCAGAGCAGTTACGAAGAGCTACATCCGTAGCATAAGCTTTTCCACCATTAATATTTCTAAAAGTACCGCGGGTAACATACTTCATCTCATTAAATATTTTTCCATCAACTCCCTCGATCGTTAAATCTTGAATAACAATATCCTTTTTAAAAGTAGCCACTTCATAGGAAACACTCGAAAGAGCCGTATCTAAAAATATATTACTTAATGTTAATTGAATATTTGAATCAACTGATTCTATTTCATACCATACGTTATCTAAAGAAATATAATCTCCGGCACTGACGTTGGCCAACCAAAGTGTACCAACACCTATAACTGTTTTGGAATTGGCTAATATTATAACTACACCTGTTGAATAAGGAGAAGTATCCCCAATTGCTTTTATTCCTTTTCCCGGATAAACTCCGGCCCCTGAAAATCGGATAATAGTTGACGCCGCATTTTCACCCTCCAATGTTATATTCGAATAAAGAGTAGGATTAACTGTTAAATTATAAATACCCGACTTAATAACGATCCGGCCACCACCCAAACTATTAACATAATCAATCGCTTCTTGAATGTTAGAATATTCCGCTGCTCCGCCTACATCAACAAACGCTTTAACCGGTCGGGAAATCGGATTGATCTTAACATTATAAATTGAGTAATTAACATGATCTAAAAGATACTGGTTTCTGTGAGCCCAGACGGCCTCATTAGAAAAACCATGAGCGCCTAAATCTTGATTATGGGCTAAAAACTTTTCATCAATTGCTTCCATAATCGTTTGCGGATCATTGATTACTCTTCCTAAAGCATACCAAGAAATTGGGTCTGGCATAATTTTAACCAAATTATAACACCGTATTATTCCAAGTACACAACTTCAAAATTAGGAATTGAAAATGAAGAATTAAAAATCCAAGCAAGGATTTTAGCCAGCAAAGTTTTATATTCATGTGGAATAGTCATTTGAGCTACCTTGACCATATGCCTTTATCATAACTCAAATGAACATAATCACACTGGGGCGAAAAGTGAAATATACGGTTAATATCTGCTATAATTTTTTTATGACTATCAGAGAGACTACAAAGATTTATAAATTAAATAATTAAATGAAACTGTTCTCTAAGTTAGCGATTTTTTCATTTGCGATTTGGTTGTTCTGCTTAATTGCTGATATAGTTATTTTCGTTATTGTAATTTTTATTAGGAAAGAATTATTTAACACGACACCTAATATATTTGCAATTCCCTTTTTTGCTCTTTTATTGGTCGGCTGTTTAACGTTTGCAGTTGGAGTAATCAGCTTTATTGCTTCGCATATTGTTAAAACAGGCAGTAAAAAGAAAGAAAATATTATTAAAAAACTTCTTAAATTTATCGCAATTATTGCAATATTTCCTATATTTATTGCTTTTCAATGTTTTAAACCTATTGAGGTTATAAAAAAACTAAAACATTCAGGAATAAGATCTTTATTGAAGACATTTAAAACGCATTTTATAGCTTTTACAATAAGATTCGTACTTTCAATACTTTTACTTGCAGTACTTTTTCCCACATGGATAATGGGGTATTTTATAACAGGATTAATGATTCGTGAAGCACTAGGCTATAACCCAAGAGCCATACCGATTGCGGGAACAGGGTCAATGTATCCGACATTCCCAAAAAGTTATGAAAAGGACAAGATTAAACAGTATCAAGATATTATTGGTATATACGATTTTACGCCTTATCCTAATGGTATTGTTTTATTTGGAAAAAGATATTTTGGCTATGATTTGCACAAGGGTGATATAGTATCTGCAGAAAATGAAGTCATAAAAGCAAATGGTAAAAAATTATACGGTGTACCTTCCGGGGTAATAAAAAGAATTATTGCAATGCCTGGTGATTCATTGGAAATTAGGAGCGGATTGGTATATCTTAACAGCAAACCATTAATTGAATCTTATACTGCCAAACCACACTCAACATTCGGGGAAACATTCCTAGGAGAATGCAAAAAAATAACAATTCCTAATAATAAGTTATTTATTATGGGGGATAACAGAAAAGGAAGCGGAGACTCAAGAGAGTTTGGATTAGTTGATATTAAAGATATTAAGTCAGTTATACCTTTTGATAAACAGAAAGGTAAGTATGATAAAAATTATCGGGACACTTCTAAAGATTTAAGTAACTCTACGAAAATTAAATTAGATAAAAAGAAATATCTGGAACTTCTTAATGCAAAAAGAAAAGAAGCTGGGGTACAACTACTCAAATATCAACCTTTACTTGAAAAATCAGCTGGAAAAAGAGGCGAGGTTATACTCAAATTTGACGACTTTTCGTTTGAGGCAACAAAAAGCGGTACCACTATGGAACAAGCAATGTATGGCGCCGGTTATTCAAATACCACTTGGGGAGAGGCGCCTACTCAAGGTTATTATGAAGCAGATGAGTTAATGGAAAACCAATTCGAATATCCGAAATCGAAAGAATTTTTATTAAATAAAGATTACCAGGAAGTAGGTATTGCCGAAGTTGAGGGAGAAATAAACGGGTGTCCGACACAGGTCGTCATACAGCATTTTGCAGGATACATTCCTCCAAATTACAAAAAAGAAGACATAGAAGCTTGGAAAACAAATTTATCTAAATTAAAAGAAATTCAACCAGGTTGGTCCGGCTTAAAGAACTCGAAAGATTATTATGAAAGAAATAAGCAGGATGTAGACAGAATAAATGAGGTTATTAGAATAAGAATTGCCAATATGGAGGCAATTGTCAATAAAATGGAGTCCAACAGGTGGTTGAATAAACAAGAGACGGACTTTACTTATAATGATAAAAATTTATTTGATGAACAAGAAAGATTGGCAACAAAGCTTAATGGTAAATAGCAAAGTTATCTAATAATAACAAAATGAAAAAACTACTAATACCAATAATAATGGGTTTTATATTTGCCTTTTTAGTGCTTATTTTTCTAAGATTTTTTGTCGGTGGTGACGAAGATAATTGGATCTGTGTTAATAATCAATGGGTAAAGCATGGCAATCCAAGAAATCCAAAACCTCAATCAGGGTGCGGTATAGTAAAAAATGATTGGCAGCCGCAAACATTCAATGAAGCAAATTTATCTTTTAAAATTCCGTCAGGAACTACTTTCAGAAAAGAAATAGCAGATGATGCCGGAAAAATACGAGTAGCCAGTTTTTATGTCGAGAAAAAAGTTAATAGTAATTTCACATACACTCTATACGGTGTTTATCAGCCTAATAAAGAGGCGACCGATGAAGATCTCAAGTTGGCCAAAAAAGAAATGAATCCAGAAACTATTAAAGACGTAACGATTAGTGGATATAAAGGAATTGAGGGACTTATTTTAGGACCAAAAACAAGATATATTACAATCTTATTAAAAAATAATCGCCTGTTTACCGTATCTACAATACCACCTACTCAAGAAAATAAAATTCTTACCGATCAAATACTTGCTACCTTTAACTTCAAATAATCGAACCTCTAACTAATCGCTAAACCTATTTAATCCAAATCCTATTGATTTTTAATAATGGCTATAAAATACAGCAGAAATAGTCATTTGAGCTACCTTAACCATGAGCTGATTATACAATCACTCTTATTATTTTTAGCTATGTTTAAAAATAATCACAAATAATTTTATCGTCAACAGATGTTCAGCTTGATTTGACAATCTATATCTGTTGCAAAAATAACGATTTATTGTAAAATATATGAAATGAAAGAATTTTTAGCAGTAGGATATGCTGCGGTTGATAGAATCGCAGGTAAAGAATATTTTGGTGGAGCCGCAGCTGGAATTGCGCTAAACGGAAAAAGATTAGGAATGGAAGACGCCAGTCTTCTTGCACTTTTTGGAGACGATAGTAGGAGCAGAAAATATCAAAAATATTTGACGGATATGGGAGTTGATCTAACTCAATCTCAATTTTTAAAACAAACAGATCTTCCTACCAATAATTTACTTACAGACAATATTTCTGGTTGGGATGATAGTGGAATAACAAGAGATATTCCATCTGTTTCACTAAGTGAAAGAGGATTAAATTCGTATGGAATAGTTCATCTGGCAAGTCCTCATCCTGAATTAGTAAAAAAAGTTGTAGAAAAAAAGACTAGAGGAATCATGACGTATACTCCCGGCCCATTAATTACTGTTAATCCAGATAATTTAAATATAACCGCCATAAAAAATTCCTCAATATTATTTTTGAATGAAGATGAATGGAATGTAGCTAAACGTAAATTAAAAGTAAGAACACCAAATGAGATTATTGAAATGGGACCTCAAATAGTCGTAACAACACTTGGAGATAAAGGAGCAGAAATATATCACAGGGTCAAGAACAAAGATCGACAAATTTCAATCACTCCATCACTAGTCGATAATGCAGAAACAACAGGTGCAGGTGATGCTTTTTCACTCGGTTTTTTGTATGGTCATATTCAAGGTTTTTCGCTTGAAGTTTGCGGAAAAATGGGATCGCGATTAGCTTCTTTTGCAGTTAAACGAAATGGAGTAATGATTGACAATAACAATCTAAACCAATTTAAGCAGGAATTTGCGAGTTAAATTTTGAGCGAAAATAATTTAATAAATCAGTAAGCGAACTAAAAGTGAATGTAGGTTCTTGAATTTTATTTAAAGGTAATTCTTCTGAAAACTTTCCGTTTTTTATCCAGATTGTAGTTGCGTTAAGTTTATTTCCTATTTCTATTTCCGACTTAACTCTGTCGCCAATAATCATTGTTAATTTTGGATTCTTTATTGAAACAAATTCGCTAAACACTTTCATATCTTTTTTTCCTTCTTGAAATATAATTTTTGAAAAATATTCTTCTGCTTTTAGTCGTTTAACTTCTTGATACATCTCGTCTCCACCTTTACCTATTAAGATAACTTTTGACCATTTTATAGTCAAGAACTTTAAAATATTAAGGGTTCCATCTATTAATTTTTTAGATTCTGGATCATAAAGCGTTCTTTTCCAATCAAAAATTATTGTGTACATAATTAATTTACTGCTGTATTAATACTAGTTGATGATGCATGAATAAAATCAGTATTTTCACAGCCAGTTGCCTTAATTGCTATTAACTTTCCATCTTGACCATTATTTGTAACAGCGAAATATGGAGTCAAACGAATGCGGGCTGTCATAGGCATTTCACTTTTTTCATCTTCTGATTCGTAATTCAAGGGAATGTTTAAGCCCTTTTTAAATTCCTGAACAATATGAAGTCCTGTTTTATCTGTTTCTGCCTCGTGTAATAATTGAAGAGTTTTTTCTGTAGATTCTCTTTGCAAAAAATGGACACCCTCTTTCCAAGAACTATTTTCTGAAAAACCTGAAGACTTTAAAACATAGGCGCGTTTTGATTTGGAAAGATTCGCAAGTTCAATGGACGATGATATATTATTCGGCATTCCCGGAGCAAAAAATTGTTCTTGACCCACAATCCAAGTTGGTGGAATAACAGTTTTTAAATGCTTAAATGATGCGACTCCCAATTTTATTCTTAAATATTCTTCAAAACGTTTATCGTAGATCAATGATAAAATTGCCTTTTCTTCCATATATGGAGTTGGTGAAGGAATAGTATTGTCATTATTTGTAATTTGTCTATCAAGTAAAATTTTTATTGCAGGATCGGATAGATATTCATTTAAATAAAAACCTCGATAAATATTTGAGTTATTTTGAAGAGTTATATTATCAGCGTCTTGAGATTCCCAGTGACGGCCGTCTCCAGAAAAAACTTTATCTGCTAAAAAAGTTATTTGACCTGAATATGCTTGAGTTTTTTTACTGTAGACAATATTACCTTCAATAGGGGTATTTTGCCTTACTTGCTCGGAAAGCGCACCACTATCAACCATTGTTTCAAAACCTTTATTTTGATAAGCTTGGTTTAATATTTCGGCCAGTGCTAATCCGAATGGAGACGTCTCAACTTCACAAATAGAAAAACCACCTTCTGTGATAATAAGATCTGGACGAGCAAATAAATAATGTGCTAGTTGATCAGCAAGAAATATCTGAGGTTTGCCTGTATCCAAAATATTCCGTACCCCCCCCATATTATTAACATACATTTCATCAACTATATGGAAATAACACGAAATATCTGAACCTATATTTTGAATATCAATTTTTTGTTCTTTTGATAAATAAAGAGGGCGTGGAGATATTCGGAAGGGGATTTTTTTCCCGGTATCAAACTCTTGCCTGCGGGCTGAATATATACTGTGGTTTCCAACGACTGCTTCGATCGCTTCTCTCATATATTCATGATATCTTAATCATGATTTAATTTTAAATGCTCTTCACTAATATGATGACCTAAATTTGCCGCTTTTGATCTAAGATCGCAAGCAATAATTTCATTATCAGGTTGGATGTGAATCTCAACTGGTTCGACTTTAATTCCCGCCGATTCAATTCCAGCTATTTTTGCTGGATTGTTTGTTAGTAATCTAACAGACTCTATCCCTATATGTTTTAACATTTCTCCAGCAACATCAAAATCACGAATTTCAGAAGGTAGGCCAGCGTCTCGATAAGCTCGATCAGTATCAATTCGCTCTCCAGTTTGCTGATCCACCCTTTGCAATATCTTTGTACCCCCCCCATCCCATTCGAACATTCCATTTAATTGATGCATTTTTCCTGAAATTCCGGTGCCCCTACCTTCTTGTTCTAGATAGATTAAAACACCTCGGCCTTCTTCGGAAATTAATTTCATTGCTTGATGCAATTCTTTTCGACATTCGCAGTTGACCGCATGATAGACTTCATTTGTACGACAGGCAGAATGAATTCTAGTTAAAACGTTTTTACCGTCACCTAATGAACCACTATCTATGTTACCGAAAACCAAAACTTCATGATGACTTCCTTCAGTTCGATCGCCAAAAGCATAGTATGTCCAGTCGCCAAATTCGGTAGGCAACGGTGCTCGACCTAATTCGACGACCAAAGGTAAACCCTCACTTCTTAAAATATCTTTATTACGTTGAATAGAATTCCACGGTTGTTTCCAACCAAAATTTCTTTGAGCAATTAGAAGTTCTGCTTCAGCTCTACTTGCAGGAATCGATTCTCTTAAAGCCATATTTATTAAATATAAATTGTGCTAAAATGTTATTTAGGTTGCTATTATATCAAAAAATATGAAGAAAATCAATTTATACAACTTTAAAAAAGACCGATACAGAAAGGCAAGGGGAGGATATTCGAGGTTTTTAAATCTATATTGTACTGGGTGTAAAAGTTTTCTTCTTTTATATCAAAAAGACGGCCCTGGGATTTTAAAAAGACTTTATATGGATAGAATATTTGCTCCAGTGGAACTAACAGATCTTCAAAAAAAAGATTATAAAGAAAATTTAGTTTGCAATCACTGTAAAAATATTATTGGCTTTTCAATTATTTATGAAAAAGAAAATAGAAAATCTTTTCATTTGAAGCAGGGTACTTTCACTAAAAAAGTCACTAAGAGGAAATAAAAACCTACTCTTTTTTTACTCCAAGACTTTGGGAAAATCTAAGTAAGTATCCACTCGGATCCATGATAAGAATTTCTCGATGACCATGAAACGTGTCATTTACTTTATACCAACTTTCCTTCACACCTCTTTTTAATGGATAATTATTTTTGGCAAGTAAATCAATAATTTTTTGTACATCTTTAGTTTCAATTTGAAAGTTGACCCCTCGACCATAAGGGTATTCTGGCTTACCGTTATGCCACTCTTCATCATCGTCTTCCTGTTGAATCATTAACTGGCTTCCTTGATACGAAAGAAAAGCAAATAGGGGATCTAATTGCTCATACTCAAGTTTAAAATCTAATATTTTTGTGTAAAAATTTAAACTTTTTTGAAAGTCTACGACGTATAACTCAGGTAGAATATTATTAAATCTCATATTTAAATAAATTATATCACTTATTTTAAACCAACCTCGAAACCTATACAATCCAAATCCTGCCACGCCAAGACAATACCCACACAACAACCAAACTGTCAACAAGACGATGACAAGAATTGGCTCATACAAAGAATGAAAGGCAAATGAATATTAAACCTCAACGAACCATTAACATATTTACGAAATTCCCACTTACCTTCTGGGGAAAAAACAGAGTCATAACTTTTGCCATATTTAATTAATTGTTCTAATTATCTAAATATAAAACTTCATAATATTTTTTTGAGTATTTCGGTAAAAAGTCCCAACCCTCATTTCGGTTAAATTCATTATACACCCAGTCATAATAGTAGTAACTTTTTTCACCATTCCAACCTAAAAGCCTTGTTTTTTTAAATCCCTCCCGATAAATATCACCAGTAGAATTAGCAATAAGAAAATGATCTAAACCAACGTCGGCGTTATATTCATCCAAGAAAAAAGCCACTTTCAAAAGATAATATTCCCGACCGGTAACTCCGATTGATTGAGAAAAAGAGAGCCAGGGAAGATTTCCAGAAGTCGCAATCCAAACTAAATTTTCTGCTTTATTTTCCCCATCTTCAAAATAATAAGCTGTAATTTCAACCCCAAAACCTAATCCGGTAGCAAGAGCATATTCATTTTTGAAATAAGAAAAAGAAACGGTAATCGGTCCTGAAATATTTGATGCGTAATAATCAGTTTCTACTAATTCCAAACCACCCAAATTAGAAATAACCAGTCCGTACACTTCATGAAAAGTTGAAGGAATACCAGGTAAATCAAATCCTTGTTTCTTTCTGAAAGAATAGTCCTGAGTAAAAAGAAGCCAGCCATTTAATTTTACAAAACTACCGGCTGTCTTCCAATCCTTCCTTTGCTGATCTGTAAGAGCAACCCACGACTCTTTAACCTTTGGTAAGTATGTTTTTCTTTTAAGTTGATATTTTGCCTGCCTTGAAAAATGAAAATTTCGGAAAGCCCAAACAGGATATATTGTATTATCAAAAAAAGCCAATACCCGGCCAAGAGCCGGACGAACGGAGCCTGGGATATTTAATATTGCCACTTTTGCCATAGCTTTATTTTACTATCCTTTACCTTTTACTGTCACCGACCAACCCAAAACCAAATTCCACCTATTGCGTGTCCAATTCTGGATATAGAACTTGCCCATCTAAACACTAACCAAACTGTCACCTAATAAATATACTGACTAAAGAATGAGACTATTTTAACTGTGAAATAATGAAGATAAAAAAAAGAAAACTATCAAACAAAAACCAAACCCCAGCCTGTCGAACTGTGAGACGTTTTTATTTCAGAATAAGGAAATAATGTTTTGATATTAGACCAAACAATGTCTGCTTCCGTTTCTCGATTATGAAAAAGAACATCATGAATCCCAACAATTCCTCCCACTTTCACAAAATCCCTGTATAAAAGCCAATCCCTCTCGCAAGCAAGACGGCTATGGTCACCATCAATGTACAAAAAATCTACTTTCCGATCACCTAAAATTTCCTTGACTTTATTGACCGTTTCTAAATTATTTGAATTCATATCCCAAAGATAATGATAGTTTGGCCTAACAATTTCAATTACCTCATCCGGCTTTTTCACTATATCAATACCGATTAAAATATCAGGCTGAAAAGCTTGACTCCAAATCTTCATTGTTCCGCCTTTATCCATCCCGATTTCTAAAATAACCTTTGGACTATAAAAACTTAGAATCTTGAGTACTAATTTTATATCACTATTTACTTGATTAGCTTTCGCTTCCGTGACAATCTTTTCTATATCCATAGTTAAAAATAAACTTAAAAACTCTTTGGCCTTAAAAGAAATAAGATAAACAAAACTCCGAGTATAAAAAAGACAACATTCATTATATTAAAGTTTTTACTTTCTGGGCAACGTCTTCACCTAAAATTTTTTCTGCTTTCTCGCCGTCTCCATGACTTAAATGATTAGCATATAAAAGGGCAGAGATTTTTATTAAAAGAGCCTCAATGTTATCAAGCTTTTTCCCCCAGACATAAAGAAGAACCATAGCTAAAATGAAAGTTCCGCCAAAATCTATAAAACCTTTTAAAGCATTTAAGTCCATAAAATAAAAAAATAATAGCTAATAAAAAAGGGATTGTCAACATAAACCAATATATTATCTTTTAAAATTTGGTTTAAAATTATAATCTCCGAATACTAAAAAAGAACAAATATTAATTAAAAGGTTTCCAAGCTTCCGGAGGTGGATTGGGATAACCTTCCCAATGTTGACCTTTAGTTATCAAATAAACACTCACCCATAGAGGATAACCTTGAATAGCAATAGTATCTTTAGCATAAAATAGACCTAATAAAATTGCTAAAACCCTTGTACTAAAAATGGCTCCTCCGACCGGATTAACAAAAGCAGAGACAATCATAGCGCCGGGAACTAATAAACAAATAGGCTTTAAAGCAGAAACAACAGCCGCTTTCTTCCATAAATCTTTCGTTGTTTGGGATAGCTCGGTCTTCCAAATATGAGCTGCCATACGAAAAAGTTTTTGTTGAAAATTTAAGTCGGCATAAAGAGGAGGATCTTTGTCTTCCCCTATTTTTTTCTTTATAACCGAGCCACATTGAAAGGTTAAAGTACCTGCCAAAGTACCGGAAGCTGACAAAGACATTAACGGTCCTATCACTCTAGCCATAAGAAAATAAAAATTAAACTGATAAAAAACCGATCTATATTATTATAAAAAATAAAAAAGAAAGTTGTTTGCTCGCCTTCGGCTCGCAAAGTGCGGGATTATTAAAATATTCGATATCTGTAACCTAAAAGTGGATTAATTGTGC
>Ga0210005_1000812_pt1 | contig 22588 bp, 20 predicted proteins | sample CryGey02umfilter_3_FD_183961 | JGI IMG/M metagenome (GOLD analysis project Ga0210005, IMG submission 183961) | Groundwater microbial communities from aquifer in Utah, USA - Crystal Geyser 4/9/14 0.2 um filter (SPAdes) (version 3) | ecosystem: Environmental > Aquatic > Deep subsurface >... | reverse complement strand
TTTTCAATTCAGTGCTATATTTAGTCATCTTTCGACTCATCATCTACCCCTTAAAATAATCTATGTATCTTAACTCTTTTGGAATTAGAAATTGATTTTTCTTGTGTTGTTTTCTTGGGGTATTATACTATTTAGTATTCCTACTAACATACAGATTGTGTTATAGCCCCCTTTCTCACTCGGATACGCTATACTCTATAACAAATTACGTTTCAACTTTAAGAAGTTATAGCCCCCTTTCTCACTCGGATACGCTATACTGATGCTCTATTGATAGCAGATGATTTCATAGTTATAGCCCCCTTTCTCACTCGGATACGCTATACTACATCTCTTCATCTTTATTCATTTTAGAAGGTTATAGCCCCCTTTCTCACTCGGATACGCTATACTCCATGCTACCCTTATTATCTTTTCGTCTTCGTTATAGCCCCCTTTCTCACTCGGATACGCTATACTTGGACAGGGTAAGGCTACAAAATGGGTGAGGTTATAGCCCCCTTTCTCACTCGGATACGCTATACTACGGAAGAGATAATTAGTCACTTGCTGCTAGTTATAGCCCCCTTTCTCACTCGGATACGCTATACTAAGAATCATCTTTTTATCATGTGGCAATCTGTTATAGCCCCCTTTCTCACTCGGATACGCTATACTAAAACGATGGCAATGCTCTACGATACGTAAGTTATAGCCCCCTTTCTCACTCGGATACGCTATACTAAAATGATGGCAATGCCCTGCAATATGTAGGTTATAGCCCCCTTTCTCACTCGGATACGCTATACTTTAACAGACAATGACAAAATATTATTACTAGTTATAGCCCCCTTTCTCACTCGGATACGCTATACTCAAATGACGTTCTCTGTTGAACAAAATGTAGTTATAGCCCCCTTTCTCACTCGGATACGCTATACTTATATCTTCAATCTCTTGTTTGTACTCTTCGTTATAGCCCCCTTTCTCACTCGGATACGCTATACTAATGCTACCAGTCTATCATCAATTTCGTCGTTATAGCCCCCTTTCTCACTCGGATACGCTATACTAACGCTTATTGTCGTTTAAAGCGTACGTGGTTATAGCCCCCTTTCTCACTCGGATACGCTATACTGCGGTAGAGGTTAAATATCTATATCTATATGTTATAGCCCCCTTTCTCACTCGGATACGCTATACTTATATCTTCAATCTCTTGTTTGTACTCTTTGTTATAGCCCCCTTTCTCACTCGGATACGCTATACTGCAGAGCATTGCCATCGTTTTCGACCGCTTGTTATAGCCCCCTTTCTCACTCGGATACGCTATACTTATTAAGTCTTTTTTGCCATCTTTCACATAGTTATAGCCCCCTTTCTCACTCGGATACGCTATACTAATTATGGAGTAGATTGTGACCAACGAGGAGTTATAGCCCCCTTTCTCACTCGGATACGCTATACTCATACCATTTAATTTTCTATAAACCTCAAGGTTATAGCCCCCTTTCTCACTCGGATACGCTATACTAAATTGGAAAAAGGGAAGACCTGAACTATAGTTATAGCCCCCTTTCTCACTCGGATACGCTATACTCAAGTCTATCGGCATCATCTAGCTTTTGAGGTTATAGCCCCCTTTCTCACTCGGATACGCTATACTCCCAGATTTAAGAGACAGTCATTCTTCTGAGTTATAGCCCCCTTTCTCACTCGGATACGCTATACTACGAGTTTTACACTAGGTTGTTAAAATGAGGTTATAGCCCCCTTTCTCACTCGGATACGCTATACTTTAGTCAATTTTCTTATCAAGGTCAGATTAGTTATAGCCCCCTTTCTCACTCGGATACGCTATACTTTGTGATAGGTGCATGATAATCATAAAGTGGTTATAGCCCCCTTTCTCACTCGGATACGCTATACTTACCTTCATCTGCAATCCTAAGCATTAGCTGTTATAGCCCCCTTTCTCACTCGGATACGCTATACTCTAAACCTATTAGTGTGTTGTTGCATTCTAGTTATAGCCCCCTTTCTCACTCGGATACGCTATACTTCTAGCTTCTCTAGCCCTTTATCCTTGGGTTTTTGAGGCTATTTATTCTGTAAAAAAATCTCTAAAATCTTTGTAAATTAGATAATTTTTCGATTTTTTTTAAAATGGAAACACTCCAATCCTTCTACAATTTTGGAAAAATTCTGAAAAAAATGTTTCATATTTACTCAAAAGAGTAAAAGTTGTCTTTTTTCTAATTTTTCTTCTTGGGTCTTGATTCCTATGAGTGTTTCCATTTTGGAATATTGTAAATCTGTTATGGAAATCATCCTGACATTTCCTTTTGGCGGAATGTGCTCTTTGACTCTTTTTTTATGTGTGTCTATGCTGTCATCGCCTTTGCATATCCGTGTATAAACGGAAAACTGCATCATGATAAACCCGTCTTTTATCAGATGATTTCTAAACTGCGTATATTTGCGTCTTTCTGTTTTTGTTTTTGTCGGTAAATCAAAAAATACAAATAGCCACATAAACTTTTGCTCTTTCATTGTATCTCTGGAAGTTTGAGGCAGTTTGCATCATTGAGCTTAACTGCTTTTACAAAACTGTGAGCCATAATGTCACATATACTTACCAAAGTAACATTTTCATTGTTAAGACGCATTTGCATGTTAAGCACATTGATAAGAGCAGATTTGACACTTACACCTAAATGCACATCAAGCTCGTCCTCTATCTCCAGTTTTTTTACTACCATATCTACCATAGGTCTAAGCGGTTCTATAATGTCATCGGCTAGGTTATAAGCGTTTAACTCTGAGTTGTGAAATACTCCAAAAGTCGGCAAAAGCCCATACGCTACGAGCGATCGGGCAACGGCACCTCTTATGATGGCGTAGCCGTAGTTTAGAGCGATGTTTCGAGGGTCGAGTGCTTTTTGGTCTCGCAAGAAATCTTTAAAGAGGTTTTGCCAATATCTTCTCGCGGCGAGTGCCTCCAAGTTTTCGCTATCTCCCGACTTTACTTTGTCTTTTAGCACTTCTAATTGCATATTGTCTTTATCGAAATAGTGTAAAAGTTCAGATTGATTTATGATTTTTTGTGTAATTATCTTTTGCCAAAGTTGCTTTTTGAGAGGGAGTTTCATATCTCTTTGAATATGGGCTATTTGAGAGAGTCTTGAGTGTTGATGAAAAGGTGTAAAGCAGCCGTTTGGCATGTGGAAACTATCACAACTAAACAGAGCAATGTTTTTTTCGGCTATCTGGCTTAGAAGAGCCGTGGTAATAGAGGCTTGGTTTGTCTCTATTACGATAACGGTAATGTCCTCTAGCGGAACTTTGATTGTCTCTTCGTCATGCGGTTCATAAATGAGTTGAAGGTTTTTTACACTCAACCTGCAAGGTTTTGTTACAAGTATGCTTCTCCAAGCTGCCATTGCTACTCCTTTAGAATTTATCTGTTTTGTTTTTTGGTTCCTTGTCGTTTTTCGTTTTTGACTTCTATGTAATTTCCTAGTGCATCTACTTGATATTTTTTAACAAAGATAAGATTTTGGGTGCCATATCTATATTCTTCATTTCCATCATGTGTATCAATAACTACTTGAGCAGTTGAACTTACAGCCGTATTAAAATACCCCAGAACCTGAACAGACTCTTTTGTTGCAGTTTTCTTCGTTTTGACTTCGATGAGGTCGCTTTTATAAAAAGAGAATTTAAACTCATACTCCTCATCCATCTCCAACCACGGTTTGTTGCCCGCTACAATCGCTTTGTTTGGCAGAGTTTCTTGAACAAAGTCACTTACATAGATTGGTACAAGATAGTATTTGTTTGTTTTTTTGTTTTGGAACAAATCTACTCTTGGCATTGAGTCGTTGAGGGCTATGCCATGTTTGAGTTTGACATTGTTGTTTACGCTGTTGCCTTTGAGGTACTCTACTTTTCCGTCTGCTTTTTTCACGCTATGTGTTTTATTGCTGTAGACTGTCTCTTTATGTGCCGAGCCACTTACCTTTCGTCTTGGCATGTGGGAAACAAAAATATTTTCAATGCTTTCTTTGACTTTTTCGTTAAAGTTCTCCATCGGCGGTTCAAATCTTAGCTCTTTTGCTTTTTCCTCTTTGTTTTTAAAACTAAAACCCTCTCTTTTTGCCGAAGTTGTCGAGAGTTTTTGTACTTGTGCTTGCGTTGCAAAAGCGAGGATGATAGCATCTTCCGCATGGTGTAAATGATTTTCTCTGTTTTTATCGCCTACGCCCCATTTGTAGCGAAGTTGTGAGGTGAGCATGCCATTCATGGTATAGACATGGCGCTTCATTTTTGACTCTTTAAATTCCACATGCGATTCTATATAGTTCTTTACAAATTTTGAGATGTACGAAGTATCGTTTTTGTTTCTCTCTTTAAAAGCATTTTCACTACTCTCGTCGAAATTAGTTTTAGTGAGTCTGCCCTTTTTGGCACCCTTAATATTTTTTAAACCTTCTACTCTTCCTGTAAATTCTTGCCATTCTTTAGAATCTTTGTCTGCTCCAAAATACTCAAAAGGGGTTTTGTTGCCTTTGTCTTGATTTTGCTTTGTGAGGCATAAAACTTTGTTATTAAGCGAATCATCAAGAGAGCGACTGTATGGGAGAATATGGTCAACTTCTGTTGCATAAGGGTCGGCTAAAATAGAAGGGCTTATGTAAGCTCCACTATAAATACACTCTCCATTTTGCTCTTTCCAAAGTCTGAATTTGAGTAGCTCCTTTGCACTTGGCTCTTTGCCTAATATTTTTATGGCTTCAGCTTTTGCCTCTTCTTTGAGTGCTTGAAACTCCTCTTGCGATTTTTTTATGTCGTTTCTGTCTTTATGTGATTTTTTAATATCTCTTGTAAATTCCACATGCACGGCATCAATTGCACCGTATTTTCTTGTTATGGCGTTATAAACAAGACGCATCTGTGCAATAGCGCGCTTGACGACAGGGTTTGTCATTTCTAAGTTTTCCTGTTCGCTAAGAGGTGGAAGAAGCGTTGATTTGTCCCCTTTAAATATAGCTTTAAAATCATACCCTGCCATTTCACAGGCTTTATCATAATCGATACCCTCTAAAAGATATGGATTTATTTTGCGCATAGCTTCTACACTTATATGTCCGAAACCTGAAAAAGACAAGCTTATTAGAGCGTTACAAACAGATGGATTATCAATAATTTTGTTTAGCTCCTCTAAGCTTTTTTTGTCATCTTTGTGTGTGCTTAAGATTTTCGCAATCTCATCAAGAAGATTAACACTCTCTTCTATTTTGTTCCAGTATAGATTATCACTGCTTTGAATGGCATCTTTAATTTTTTGGTAAGCACTAAAATCTAAAAGTTTTGCACTCTCAGGCTCTTTTGCCTCTCCCGTTTTGTGGTCAAAATAGGTAAGCCCTTTAAATTGAACCTCTTTTGGAAGAGCAAAAAGAGTTTTGAGTGTTTTGTAAGTAAAGCTTTTTGCGGTTTTTGCCTTTTGTATTGCTTGGAGTATCTGCTCTTTTGTGAGAGCACTTTCACCCTCATTGCTAATCATTCTAAGATTTTTTAGTTTTTGTAAGGCTCTAAAAGTCTCAAAAGTTGAACTTGCTTTGGGTGCTCTTTTTTTGTTTGTTTCAAAAGGGCAGTTCGCTACCATACCTTCGACAGATTTTAAAGCTCTTTGAGTAAAGGCTATGTTTTTATACTCCTCTAGTAGTTCCTCTTTGGCATGTGGATTTGAAAATTCTTTTTGTCTTTCAAAGATAGTCGTTATCTCGTTTATGAGCATCTCTCTAGAGACAGAATTTTCATAGTTGAGTTTACCTTCTGTATCTTTTCCATTTCTTTTTTTGGTTTTTGTGGAAATATACTCGCCTATTGTTAAATAGCTTTTTTCTTGAAGAATTGTTTTGTTGTGCGTAATTCCAGACAGAACGGCTTTCCCTTCACTATCTGTAGGCTCTTCGCTTTTACGGTTTGAAGCGTACCCTCTATGTTTTGCTAAGTGCACCATTATGCGGGCGAACTCTTTATTGTTTAGTTCTCTATAAAGAGCCTCTCGCCTTAAATCCCAAACATCTTTTTGTTTTTTATTGCCGATAAAAAGATTGTTAAGCTCATTCGCTGTTACTACTTTTTCTTTTATGAGCAACCTTTTAACGGCTTTTATCTTTTGAGCTTTTCTTTTGGTAGTTCGCCTCGCTCCTCTAGCTTCTCGTCTTGGAAGTGCTAGTGATTTGCCGTCTTTTGGGTGTTCGGCTATTGTGAAAATTCGCACACCGCTATCAATTATTTTGTTGTTTTGAGCATCTTCATCATCAACATTTACGAGTGCCCAGCCTATAGAAGTAATCCCTAAATCAAGTCCTAAAATCATTTTTGACATTTAATCCCCTTTTAATGAAAAATATTATAACATAACATCAATAGTTTATCCGAGTGAGAAACGAATGGGCTATAATAAACAGGTTATGGTTCCTGTGCAAGGCTCTGAACACTGTTCATCCTTAAAAAAACCAATTTTCTTTTTTCAATCCACATGCCAATGATATTAAATCACCCATCACATCATTTTCTCAGCAATTTAGTGTTATCCTACCATCATTAAAAACTTCACAAAGGCATTAGAATTGTCCAGTAAACAAGATACAGATTTTGAAAACGCCGTAAAAACGATGATGCTTCATGTGGGTGAAAACCCAGAGAGAGAAGGGCTGCTAGAGACTCCATCTCGAGTGAGAAAAGCGTATGAGTTTATCTATGGCGGATATAAAGAGAATCCAAAAGAGATTTTAGAAAAAGCACTTTTTACAAGCTCCAATGATGAGATGGTTCTCATAAAAGATATAGAGTTTTACTCTACTTGTGAACACCATTTACTCCCGATAATAGGGCGTGTGCATGTCGCTTATATTCCTGATGGAAAAGTAGTGGGTCTCTCTAAAATTCCTCGTGTTGTCAATGTATTTGCCCGACGTATGCAAATCCAAGAACAGTTGACTGAACAGATAGCAGATGCGATTATGGAGTCAATAGCTCCAAAAGGTGTTGCAGTAGTTGTTGTTGCACGTCATATGTGTATGGAGATGCGAGGGGTTGAAAAGATAAACTCTACGACAACTTCTTCAGCACTTCGCGGACTCTTTAAAAAAGATGAAAAAACGAGAAGTGAGTTTTTCTCACTTATCAACTCTCCTTCGGGCACGCGTTACTAATTCCACATGCCATTCACTTCATTTAAAGAAAAGATATCCTCTCAAAACCACTCTATACCCTTTGGTGAAGTTGTTAAAATCAACGCCACCGTTATTACGGCTACAGGGCTCAAAGTAAGCATAAGCGATATGGTAAAAATAGTTTCAAATGATACAATTCAAGAGACATTTGGAATGGTTACAGAGATAGACGGAAAAACTTTTTTTATTACTCCTTTTAGTTTTGTGGAGGGATTTTGTTCAGGGGACAGAGTCTTTTTAGATCAAGCAGGAATGAATATCCCTGTAGGTTCTTCTTTGCTTGGTCGGGTAGTAGATCCATTTATGCGACCGATTGATGGAAAGGGAGCGATTATCAGCTCACAACTCTCTCCAATTATTAAAGCACCTATCGCTGCTATGAAGAGAGGAATGATAGATGAAATTTTTAGTGTAGGTGTAAAAAGTATAGATGGACTTTTGACATGTGGAAAAGGGCAAAAGCTTGGAATCTTTGCAGGGAGTGGAGTCGGTAAATCTACTCTGATGGGTATGATAGTACGAGGTTCTAACGCTCCCATCAAGGTTGTTGCTCTTATCGGAGAGAGAGGAAGAGAGGTTCCTGAATTTATAGCAAAAAATCTAGGTGGAAATTTAGAAAATACCGTTATCATTGTGGCAACTTCAGATGACTCTCCTCTGATGAGAAAGTATGGGGCATTCGCTGCCATGAGTGTTGCAGAGCATTTTAAAGATAAGGGGCTTGATGTCCTTTTTATCATGGACTCTGTGACAAGGTTTGCGATGGCACAAAGAGAGATAGGTTTGGCTCTTGGTGAACCTCCAACCTCTAAAGGGTATCCACCATCTTCGCTCACACTTCTTCCACAGTTGATGGAGCGAGCAGGAAAAGAGGAGGGCAAAGGTTCTATTACAGCCTTCTTTACTGTTCTTATAGAGGGTGATGACATGAGTGACCCGATTGCAGATCAATCAAGGTCTATCTTGGATGGACATATCGTACTCTCTCGAGAGCTAACGGATTTTGGGATTTATCCCCCTGTGCATGTCTTAAATTCCGCTTCAAGGGTAATGAGCGATATTGTCTCTTCTGAGCATCTACAAGCTATTTTAAAGTTCAGAAGAATCTATACACTTTTAAAAGAGAACGAGGTTTTAATTCGCATTGGAGCTTATACAAAGGGGACTGACCCTGAACTTGATGAGGCGATAAGCAAAAAAACAGGGATGGAGAAGTTTTTAACACAAGATGCAAGGTATCAGAGTGATTACAAAGAGACAGAAGAGGCATTAATCAAACTGATGAACGACCCTTCATGATGATATCAGAATGAATCCAGTTATCTCGAGAGTTCTGCTGATCGTGTGTAATAGCTAGCTTTTTGGATGAAGCAGCTTCATACTTTTTCATAATCGAGCTGATTTCACTGTCACGACCAAAGATGTCCGCGTAGGAGTAGATAATATTTTCTGCTTTTTTAAAACTTTTTTGAGCGAGCAATGTTTTTATCTTTACATGGAAGCTCAGTCTTAATAAATCCCCAATTTTACTTCGTCTCTCTGTTATGTGTATAAGTTCACCAAGAGACGCTTTAATATCTCTTATATTCCCCTTGAGGGCAAACTCTTCACAGTTGTGGACTATTTTGAGCCAATGTCTCTCTAAAAGCAAGCCGAGCTCTGTAGAGTAAAGATTGTCATGCGTGTCTAAAATATTGTAGCATGCTAAAAAATCACTCTTTTTATAAGCTTTTCGCAACTCTTGAATATTTTGACATTTTTCATAAAGCTCTGAAACCTCTTGGGCAAGTGTAGGTAAGTTTTTAAGCTTTAAAAGCATCTCTTCTGCTAAATCAACATCACATTTATTGATATGCCCTTTTATCTCATTGAGGTCTTCTTGAAGCTTCTCTTTGAGTGCTTTATAGGTTGGGATTTGTGTAAAAGTTTCATTTTTAAGCGCTAAATGATGTACTTTAAAATAATCCTTCTCTCCTATAGCTTTTAAAAATTCGATGAACTCTTTGTTTTGCTTTAAAATGAGTTGAATAAGAGGTCGCTTGGAGCTTACCATCATGTAATCGTTTAAACAAAGTTTTGCATTCTCTTCTCTTGAGAGGATCATCTGCTTTTGTGCGGACATAAATGCTTGCTTCCAAGTTTGCTCCATTCTCTTGTATTGCCAAGTGTGTTCCAAAGGAGGAAACCTAAGCACAAGAGCATAAGCTAAAGCGTGGTTCTTCTCTGTAAAATAGGATTGGAGTTTCGGATAGTTGTTAAAAGCGGTAAAAAGCTCTCTGATTTGCACTTTTTTTGAGAGAACATTTTTAAATATATCTGTGAGTTGCAAAGCTAACTTTTCATTATGGTGAATAAGGGCATCAATTGCTTGAAGATAAATTTTATCAAATGTAGCTTCCAACTCTTGGTGCTCTAAAGAACCTCTTAGCATCGGCTCTCTTGCAATGAGTTCATAAGCAAGGTCAAGAGAATTGTGAAGAATAAAAGATTTAAGCTGTTTGAGACTTGGAAGAAATACGTTTAAAATTTGTGCATTCTTAAGTGCTATAAGAAGTGTCTCATCATCAAGAAGAGAAATCCTTTGTATCTCAGCTTCGCACTCTATATATTTTGTATGGACAATTTTATAATTTTTTATATCAATCACGGCAAGCGTATTTGTTTGACCACATACCATGATGTAATCTTTGTTAGGCATTAAAATAATTTGCTTCACCTTTGTAAAAGGAGTATTTATTTTTTTATGAACCCTTTTGTCTTTGAGGGATCTGATATGTATTACACCATGGCAGTCGCCATTAGCGACTCTATCTTCATCTAAAAAGCATAGAGCATCTGAACGAATTCTATTGTGGGTAAATACCTCTTTTTTTATGTGTGAGTGCAAGTCCAAAACATAAATTGCACCACCATAACCCGTACATGCAAGTTTATTTGAGTGAAAAGCAAAAGCACTGACAAAATTTTTGTCAACTTTATCTTTGTCTTGAACTTTAGAGTACGGAAAGGAACATAATCTTGAAAGGAGGGAGACATCATTGCACTTATATTGTAAAACGCGTCCTCTCTTTGTTCCTGCAATGATGTAGCTTGAGGAGAGGTCAAAGGATAGAATCTCTACGACATCTTCTTCAATAGGTATCTTCTTTATAATCTCATTTGTTGGCATGTGGATAATGAAAATATAGGTCTCATTTGCAAACGTAACGAAACTACCGTCATTGCTAAAAGCGATTGCTTTTGTTTGCGCATTGAGGTGTTTAGTGATGAGGCTTAGTTTTAATTCGGATTCATGTACAGCAAAAAGTTTGATTCCATGTGATCTTGTACTAAAAGCTACAATCTGGTCATTGAGTGCTTTTATCTCTGTGATTTCTGAGCGGGCATCTAAGTTGTTGATTATTTTTGGCATACGTACCTATGAATAAGGAGGTTTATGATTTAGGATAACTTCAAGCTTACGCTTGAAGTTATAATCGAAGTTTTAATTAGCAAGACGGCACATTTCCGCTGTCACTGCCATACTCATGAAAGAAGTCATAGTAAAATGGTAAATACTTCTCTTTCAAAGCACCCCCCTTTACATTTGGACATATTTTTTTTATCTCATCTGCCAATTTACCCTCATCTTGAAGTTCTTGCCACTCATCTTGTGTATGCTTTCCAGCCATTGCTGCGCCAGTCATTCCACAAACAGCTTTTAGATTTTTGAGATAGAGCTTCTGACCTTTTGCAGGATCAGCACTGAGTGCTGTAGCACTCATTCCTAAAACGATAAGAGCAGTAAGTGCAATTTTTACGATTTTAATCATTATCTCTCCTTTATAGAATTTACATATTGTAGCCAAGAAAGAATAAAATAACTATTTATTATTTACTTGGCATCCCTGTTGTCTCTTGGAATGAAGGGGGTAAAGCCATCATAAAAGAAAGCTAAATTATGCTCTACCTGAAAGCATTCCGTACATTGTCATTGGTTTGAGTGCATAGACTTTTAAGAGCCACCAAATCCATCTCTCTTTTGTTGGGTCAAGAGGAAATGATGGAGTTGGCTTTTTACTCCAGTCAAACTCTGCAAGCATAACTGTACCAATACCTGTGATTAACGGACATACAGTATATCCACCATACGCAGAAGGTAAAGCGCTTTTACCCTCCATAGAAGCAACGATATTATCTACTAAAACTTTGTACTGTTTACGAACAGAACCACCTGTTTTTCCCATAGGTATAGCCGCAACATCTCCAAGAGACCATACATTGCTGAATTTCACATGCTGAAGAGTCTCTTTTGTAACAGGAACCCAGCCTTTTTCTGAACCAATTTCAGAAGTTGCAACGACTTTAGGCGCTTGCATAGGAGGTGTAATGTGAATAAAGTCATACTTCACTTCTACTCTCTCATTTTTATTCACCATAGAGTACTCTTCTAGGTCTTTGTCGTATTCACCTTTCTCTTGCCAGTGATGTTTGAAGATTGCTATTTTATTGGCTGTATCTATTTCGACTAAGTTATGTGCATAGTGCCATTTAAAGTCTCTATCTTTATACTGTTGCAAAATAGCTTCATGGTACTCTGGAACACCAAACATACTTTGTCCATTTGGATAGAAAATGAGTTCAACTTTGTCACGCACACCAGCTTCTTCAAGTCTAGCATGTGTAAGATACATGATTTTCTTAGGTGCACCACCACATTTAATAGGGGTAGCAGGGTGTGTAAAGAGTGCTTGGAGCTTTTGACTTCCTGTGTGTGCTTTTGCTTTTTCTATCAGCTCTTGAATACCTTTCCATGTATCTTCTGCTCCATTAGCAAAATAGAGTGAGTAGACACCATCTTTACCAACACCGCCACTTTTAACAACACTACTGTCTGCATCTGCTGAAGTTGTTATACCCTTAAGCCCTTTGATTTTTCCATAGTTAAGTTCAACACCTGTTGCAACGATGAGTTGATCATAAGTAACTTCTTCTGCGTCATCCACAGTGACTTTATTGTTTTTTGGATCAAAAGCAGTCACGCTTCCTTTGATGAGTTTGACTCCACTTGGAAGGTAGTCATCTCTATTGTAAAGAATATCGTTCTTCTCCCAAAGACCTGCTGCAACAAGTGTCTGCCCAGGTTGGTAAGAGGTAGATAGGGGATTAGGTTCGATTATAGTAATGTCCGCATCGGAGAGAGTGTTGTTGAGACGTGCTGCCGTACTCATCCCAGCCAAGCCACCGCCAACAATAACAATTTTACCCTTCGCATTGGAAGCTACTGCAGATGTAGCCCCTACAGTTGCACCTGCTAAGATGGAGGCCGCTAGTGGGGAAACAGTTAGATACTTTAGAGCTTCACGACGAGACATAATCTCTGGATGCTTATCAACTTCAGCTAGAATTTCTTCTAAAATTACATTCTTCTTCATAGTCTTCCTTTTACGCGATTTAAGTGCGTTCATTGTACAGCTTGGTGGCTTAAGAAAAGTTTTAACTTAAGATTAGAAGATGAGCGGAGGATTAGTATATTTTGTTGATAAGAAGTTGCACGGAGACTCTGTTATTAAACTCATTTTTTGCCACGCTGTAACTACATGAAATTTTCCTATCACTTGGCATTTGAAAAACAGTTCTAAAGGCGATAAGTTCTAAACTCTTTTTGGCATGTGGAAATTGTAGTATCTCAATTCTAGAGTGGGACTTATCTGCACCCATAAGTTTTATATTGAGCACTTGGGCATCATGGAGTAGAAAGGTAGGACGAGGGTTTGCTTCGCCATAAGGTTCAAAACTCTCTAAAAGATTTAAAAGTTCAAGGTCTATATCCTCTGATGAGAGTATGCCTGTAATCTGCTCTTTTGGAATGAAATCATCAGGATTAAGGCGTGCTGCTGTTTGATTAATAGCAACTCGAAATGCATCTATATCTTTTTTCTGTAATCCAAGTCCTGCCGCCATTTTATGCCCACCAAATTTGCTGAGGTAGCTCTCATTTGCTTTTATAAGTTCATAAATATTGACATCACCTATGCTTCTTGCACTCCCTTTTGCTACTCCATCGGAACAACTTAAAACAATAGCAGGTTTACTGAAATGCTCTACAAGTCTCGCCGCAACAATACCTACAACCCCTTCGTGCCAATCATCTCCTGAGACTACAATTACATCGTCAAAGTGATTTCCACATGCCAAAGCTTTTTTTGTGCACTCTGCTTCGGTCTCTTTTCTAAATGCATTTAATTGCCCCAAAAGTTCAAACTGCTTATAGGCTTCATTTGTGGAGGAAGCTGTATAAAAGGCTAACGCAATCGATGCATCTTCAACTCTCCCTGCTGCGTTGATTCGAGGGGCTATTTGAAAGGCAATGTCATCAGAGGTGATGGAAGATTTATTGAGAAAATCTCTGATGATGATAGAGGAGGGTCGATTTGAAGTCATTAAAACTTTTAGGCCCTCTTTGACGAGCGTTCGATTGATGTCAATAAGTGGCATGATGTCGGCGATGATGGCAATTGCTAAGATATCGAGAAACTGCCGCATATCGATTTTTAGATTTAACTCTTTTTTGAGAAGCCCTAAAAGAAGCCATGCGACCTGTGCACCACATATCTCTTTGAAAGGGTATTGGCATGTGGAAAGTTTAGGGTCTATAATGGCAAAAGCTTCTGGCAAGATTTCTGAGGGAGTGTGGTGGTCTGTAATAATGAGGTCAATGCCTCTCTCTTTACAAACTTTTGCGGCTTGAATGGCTGCTATTCCATTATCTACTGTTATGACTAAATCTGCATCGACTCGGTTTAAAACATTTGGACTTACTCCATAACCATCGTTAAAACGGTTCGGGATGATTGCTTCAAGTGGATATGGAATTTGTCTGAAAAAATCAACCATAATGGCTGTGGAACTTACTCCATCTACATCATAATCCCCAATCAGTGTGATTTTTTTCTTCTCTGCGATGGCTGAAGCGATTTTTTTTGCTGACTTTGTAGCATCTTGAAGGAGGGCAGGGTTGGGTATTTGTGAGAGTTTTTTATCTTCGGCGGAGAATCTTTTAGAAAGCAGCTCAAAAAGAGCTGGCTTATCTAAATGCGGATAGTTATTCTGCACTCAAACTAGCTTCGACAAAAGCTAAAATAGAAGGGTTTGGAGTTTGTAGTCTTGAAGTAAACTCTGGATGGAATTGAACGCCCAAGAACCAAGGGTGACCTTGAATCTCAACAGTTTCTATAAGTCCATTGGACTCCCCAGTAACAATCATGCCTGCTTTTTCAAGTTGTTCGCGGTATGCAGGATTTGCCTCGTAGCGGTGACGATGTCTCTCATAGATTGTTTTCGCACCACCATAAGCTTTTCTTAGGATTGAACCCTCTTTTGTATCGCAAGGATACTCCCCAAGTCTTAGCGTTCCGCCCATTGGTGACGTATGTGTTCTAAGTTGCATGCCACCTGATTGGTCTAAAAAGTTGTCGATGAGGTAAATCATTGGGTGTGGTGTATTTTCATCAAATTCAATCGAGTTAGCACCCTCAAGTCCAAGAACATTTCTCGCATACTCAACGAGAGTGAGTTGCATTCCAAGACAGATTCCAAGGTAAGGAACTTTGTTTACACGTGCATACTCAATAGCTTGTATTTTTCCTTCGATTCCACGGTTACCAAATCCTCCCGCTACTAAAACGGAGTCACAATCACTTAAAAGGGCTGCGGCACCTCTCTCTTCAATCATTTCAGAATCTACCCAACAAATCTCAACTCTTGTATCAAGATGTGCGCCACAGTGGATAAGTGACTCTGTTAAAGATTTGTACGCCTCTTTAAGTTCAAGATATTTTCCAACAAAACCGACAACTGTACGATTTTTAGGTTGAACAATCTTTTTCACCAAAGAGTCCCACTCTTCCATATCAGGATTAAGTTCCCCAAGGTCTAGCTCTTTAGAGATAGGTTTTAAGATATTTTGTCTTAAAAATGTAACTGGGATGTCATAAATAGTAGCTGCGTCAAGTGCTTCTATAACACTGTCGTTTGCAACATCACAACTCATCGCCAGTTTTTTCTTGAAAGTTTTCGGAAGTGGATTTTCACTTCTAGCAATAATCATCTGTGGAGTAATCCCGATACGACGAAGCTCTTGAACGGAATGTTGTGTCGGTTTAGATTTTAGTTCACCAGCAGCTTTGATGTAAGGAATAAGCGTAACATGAATAAAAAATGTTCCTTCGACTTCATCATCATGTTTCATCTGGCGGATCGCTTCCATAAAAGGTAAACCTTCAATATCTCCAACGGTTCCACCAAGCTCTACAATAAGGATGTCATGCCCTTCACCGGCTATTTTAATACGCTTAACAATTTCTCCAACAATATGAGGGATAACCTGAATCGTCTGACCTAAATAGCCACCCGCTCTCTCTCGCTCAATAACGCTAGAGTAGACTTGACCCGTTGTAAAGTTACTTGACTTTAAGTAAGAAGTATCAAGAAATCTTTCATAGTTTCCTATGTCCAAGTCCGTTTCAGCACCATCTCTTGTAACAAAAACTTCACCATGCTCAAGTGGGCTCATTGTTCCAGGATCAACATTGATGTAGGGATCTATTTTCAACATGCCAACATTTTTGCCTGAGTGTTTAAGCAATGTGCCAACACTTGCTGCCGTAATCCCTTTTCCAAGAGAGCTTAAAACCCCGCCGGTAACAAAAATGTATTTCGTCATGTATAACTCCATAAAATATATTAAATAAGTATCGCGATTATAGTGTAGAATCTCTTAAATTCTGTATAGATTCTTGGCATGTGGAAAGAATAGAGTCTGTTTTGTATGCTCTAGAATGATTGAGTGGAAATAAAATGTTTGGGGGAGGTGTTTGAGAAAATGAGCGGCGAACCGCTCATAAGAAAAATTACAGACCTGTAACGTTTTCTGCTTGTGGTCCTTTTTCGCCTTCACCAATCTCAAAAGTCACTTTTTGACCTTCTTGAAGTGAAACACGGTCGTAACCTGTGTTGTTAATTTGACGGAAGTGTACGAATACATCTTTTCCACCATTTTCTTGCTCGATAAATCCATAACCTTTTTCACTGTTGAACCATTTAACTGTACCGTTTACTAATTGTGCCATTGTCTAGCCTTTTGTGTTGAAATACACCTCACAAGGAGGTGGTTGAAAATATAAAATGATGTTTCTCTCAGGTTAAATGTACTGCAACACGAAGGTTATCAATATAAAACAAACTAAAGATGTAACAACGAATCATCTTTCATTGGCAAAAGTATATCTCATTTTTGAGAAAATACAAAATAGTAACACGTTTTATTATATAATGATTTAAAAATTTAAAGGTACAAAATGGGAGAACCTCTTCTCTATGTAATCGCCGCTTTAGGCATATCTATAGTATTAAACATTCTTTTAAAAAAGATAGGAATATCTCAAATAATCGGTTATATATTAACGGGAATTATTATCGTATATGCTTTTGATTTAAGTTCTGCTAAAGATTCTCATACACTCGAACTCGTTGGTGAATTTGGTATTGTTTTTTTAATGTTTACCATTGGACTTGAAATCTCTCTCTCTAAAATGGGAAGTATGAAAAAAGAGATATTTGGAAATGGTTTTATGCAGGTTGCTTTTACCGCTATCGTGGTTTATGCAATATGTGTTTATATTTTTGGACTTGATTTTCACTCTGCTGCTATCATATCCTTGGGCTTTTCGCTCTCTTCAACTGCGGTTGTGTTAAGTTACCTTAAGAGTTCAAAAGAGATATACAGTCCCTATGGACAGAAATCTACAGGTATTCTAATCTTTCAGGATATCGCAGTTATCCCTATCTTAATCTTTATAGGTTTTTTGACGAGCGGAGCGAGTGAAGGCGTATTTGAAGTTTTAAAAAACACTCTTTTAAGTGCTGTTTTTGTCGTAGGTCTTCTTTTTGTTGTAGGGAAGAAGCTGATGACTTGGCTCCTGCACTTTTCTGCTTCTTCTGAACTCGAAGAGCTTTTTATGGGCTCTGTACTTTTAATTGTTATCTGTGCCTCTTTGCTCGCACATTATATGGGATTTAGCTACTCTTTAGGAGCATTCGTCGCGGGGATGATTATAGCTGAGACGAGATACCATCATAAGGTTGAATCTGACATTCTGCCATTTAAAGATATCTTGCTTGGAACATTCTTTGTAACAGTGGGTATGAAAGTGGATATGTTGCTTTTTCTCTCAAACCTACATATCATTATTGGACTTTTTGTATTTATATTTATCATTAAAACCATCATTATTTATGGCGTGCTTAGGGTGACTTCTCAGCATGTGGATTCCCTCAAAAGTGCTTTAGCCCTCTCTCAAGTTGGGGAGTTCTCTTTTGTTATCTTTGCGGTAGCGAGTATGGGTGGGATTATTGCAGAAGAGCTAGTCTCTCTACTGGTTCTTGTGGTTATCTTTTCAATGGTGGTTACTCCATTTTTTATCGCAAAAATTGGTCGGATTGTAGAGTTCTTCGGTTCAAAAGAGCAGATTGCAGATGACCTCTCTTCTCTTGAAGGAATCAAAGATCATGTTATTGTTTGTGGATATAGTGTTGTCGGAAAGTTCGTGGTTCAGCATTTGGATATGGTAGGAGCAAAATACATTGTCGTAGATAACTCACCAAAGCATGTGCAAGAAGCAAAAGCAGATGGACTAGAAGCTTATCTGGGTGATGCTTCAAAAAGCTCTATCTTAAATGCACTTCGTGCAGAGAACGCAGCTTCTGTAATCGTTACTCTGGATAACCTAGAGAAGAAAAGATTAATATGTGAAGGCGTTTTAAAATATAATAAACATATTAATTTAGTTGTAAAGGTCGTCTCTTTGGAAGAGAAGCAAAAGTTGAGCGACCTTGATATAACTTTTGTGGTAGATGGGAAACTCGAAGTTGCTAGAGTACTTGTAGAGAGGATGCTTAGTTGTCAACTAAAATATAAATAATCTATACTTTAGTTTTTCTTTTCTGCTACGAGCCATTGAAGGTAGTTAATGCTCCAAGTTAAGTCAGTATATGCCTCTTCAACACCTTGTTGTGGTGTTTCTAAGTGAGAACGAAGCTCTTTTATTCTCTGCTTTAGATACTGTGCCATGGAGTAGTAGGTGTTAAGTGAATTATCATCCTGTGCTTTGATAATCTCCTCTTCGAGTGTTGCAACAAGGGTGCTCTCATTTGGAAAAATATTTCCTGCTTTTCTGATAGTTCTATGTACTTTTTGAAGATGCTCAATATCTACTTTAAATTTCTCAGACATCTAGTTAATTTCCTCTTGAACCAGGCTTGATTGCTTCGCTTCCATCTTTACAAAGTGGACATGCTTCAGGTGCATACATCTCAAATGTAAAATCAGCCAAAGCAAAAAATGGAATATCTTGAGGAAGTTTACAGTTAGGTTTTGTCTTTACATCACTATGCTCGCGTTTACAAAAACCACGATTTGCTAAAGCTGCAACACCGACGATTTTTCCGCCAAGACTCTCTACAACCGCTGCTGCTTCCATAGCAGAACCGCCTGTTGTAATAATGTCTTCACACATAAGTACTTTTTCGCCTTTACTTACTTCAAAGCCACGACGAATGCTCATCTGACCCTCTACTCTCTCAGCGAAGATATAGCGACAATCTAGTGCTTGTGCAAGAGCAAAACCAGCTATAAGACCACCAAGTGCAGGGGCACATACGGTATCTATCTCTAAGCCACTCTCTTTGATTTGTTTAGCCAAAGCATCTGCAAGCAGTTTTGCAGTTTTTGGCTCTTCCAATACTTTTGCAGATTGCAGATAATATTGAGAGTGATTTCCACTGCTTAATTTAAAATGTCCTTCTAAAAGAGCATCTGCATCCATGTATATTTTTTTAACATCCATCTGTTTTCCTTGGTGTTTCCACATGCCAAACTTTGGCATGTGGAAATGAGATTAAACCTTAAGAATTTCTACTTCTTTGTCTTTTAAAATTTGTTCAATTTTTGCTGAATATTTATCAGTGATTTTTTGAATTGCATCTTGAGCTGTTTTTGACTCATCTGCAGTTATCTCTTTATCTTTTTCTAACTTTTTGATTTTATCATTTGCATTTTTTCTATCATTTCTGATGGAAACTTTAGCGTGTTCACCCATCCCTTTCATCTGCTTAACAGATTCTTGTCTCTGCTCAACTGTCATAGCTGGAAAAAATAGTTTGATTTGTTCACCATCATTATTTGGTGTAGCTCCAACATTCGCTTTAGAGATAGCGTTTTCAATAGAAGCGATAAGATTTTTTTCCCAAGGGTTTACAACAATAGTTGTAGCATCTGTTGCAATAACAGAACCAACCTGATCAAGAGAAGTCATAGTGCCGTAGTAATCAATCTTTACATTATCTAAAACAGAGGTCGTCACTTTACCAGTTCGGAGCGTTTTAAAATCTCTTAGCATATGGTCTGTACTTGCTTGCATTTTTGTTTCGCAATCGGTATTTATCTCATCTAGCATTTTCTTTCCTTATATCTAAAAATAATGCGTAATTGTAGCAAGAAATATTTTAATTGATATAAAAGTACTTAAATAGAGAGGGGTAAAGGGATAGTTGCGAGATGCAACTATTTTGTAGTGTTTGTTTCGCTTTTTTGTGCTGGAAGAGCAGTAGGAGCAAGAACATTTGTAGTTTCAACAAGGTTGTCAACTACTGAAACGTTTTTTTCTGTAGAGTAAAGGTAGCCTAAAGAGAGGGTATTTACAACAAATAAAAATCCAATAATGAAAGTAGTTTTAGCCAAAAAACCAGCTGGACCTTTTGCTCCAAAGACAGATTCATTTGAACCACTGTACGCGCCAAGACCTATGCTTGAACTTTTTTGCAATAAAACTGCGATAACTAAGATAACAACTAAAACTATTTGAATAGTAAGTAAAAGACTAGTAGTCATTTATAAATTCCTGATATAAAAAGTGGCGAATTATATCTAAAAAAACTCATATAACAAAATAGCTTATGAGATAAATATCTTTTTATCTCTATTCTCTTCGATTTACAATGCACTATTTTACGTCCATAAGAGTCAAAGGTACTCTCCTAAGTGTATGAAAGGTAAAATTATTTTTAAGCTGATATAATCGTCGCAATAGTTTTAGCTTGGCTTGTTAAATCGTTAGGAAGCACTTTTTACTCCCTCTTGGAGTGACTATAATCTCTTTGGACTCAACTAGAAAATGAAAATAAGTTCGGAATTTTCCAAATATGCAACACACTATGGTGCGCTCAATATAATTCAAAATAAAGTAGTTGCAAAACTTCTCTCTATGTTATCTATAGAGCCTAAAAATATTCTTGATTTGGGCTGTGGAAGTGGAGGCGTATGTAGAGGTGTTAGTTGGGAGTATGAACATTTCGTTGGTGTAGATTTTGCACAGGGAATGCTAGATTTGCACCCAAAGTCAGAAAAAGTAGAAGTTGTTTATGGTGATTTTAACGATAAACTTTTTTTAAAAAATCTTCTTTCGTCTCATTCATTTGATTGTGTGCTCTCTGCATCAGCACTGCAGTGGGCAGAGAACCTTGAAGAAGTGTTTCAAACCCTGCAGGATTTAGATGCTCCTCTCTTTCTCGCTATTTTTACATCCAATACTTTTAAATCTTTAAATAATACAGCATCTTTGAAATCAATTTTAAGAAGTGCGAATGAAGTCAATGCCTTGCAAAAAAAGTATTTCGATGTAGATTTTGAAGTTGTTGAGTATAAACTAGAGTTTGAATCTACACGAGATATGTTTAAGTACATAAAGCAGAGCGGAGTAAGTGGCTCAAGAAAAGTGCTTAACTACAGGCAAACCAAAAAGTTAATGCAAGAGTATCCAGTGAATTATTTAGAGTTTGAAGTGGTTTTTATCACTTCTCATTAAGCGATATTATCTTTTCAAGATTATAAAGTTCATAGCGTATCTGCTTAAAATCCTCACTCTGTTTGTGATTGGAGAGTTTATAAATCTCTTCTAAGACTCTTGCAGACTCCTGCGCTCTTTTAAAGTTAGCTGTTATGATACTCTTGATATCTGTACGGGTAATTTCACTTTTTGTAGTTGTTCGGAGGACATCGTGCATACTGTCACGATTCATTAAAAGCGCAGAGGTCTCTTCTACACGAGCAAGATGTCTTAATGATTTTAGTTTTGATGAGAGCTCTTTGTTGTTATCTCGATATCGCATTATATCTTCTACAACTCTAATACCCTCTTTAACTCGGTTGAGATTTGCATCTATCACCCGGAGTAGCCCGGGTGAAATATCTTTAGTCATCGTTGTTAAAAATACCAAATAACTGCAATAAAGCAGTAAAGATGTTTAAAAAGTCTAAGTAAAGTGCAATGGCACCATCAATAGGAGTTTCATACGCACCCCTCATAATGTTCTGAGTGTCATAAACTACTAAGATACTAAAGAGTATAACGACTGCACCAGAGATAATAACATGAAGCATAGGATTGCCAAGGAATATGTTAATGATAGAAAATCCAATGATAACAAAAAGTGCAATCATTAATGGTTTTCCATATCCTGAAAAGTCTTTTGTAGTTTTGATAGCATAAAAACTCATCGCGCCAAAAACTACAGAGGTCATTGCAAATGCATTTCCAACTATTGTTCCACCACCACTCATTCCAAGTGTACGAGAAAGTAGAGGCGCTAACATCAAGCCTGTCATAAATACAAAACCAAACATAACAGCCAAGTTAATACCTTGCTTATGCTTTACAAAATGCAAGCCAATCAGCAATCCTATCTCCAAAGCAAAGAGTGGCCAAAAATAAGCCGCTATTGTTCCCGCCATAGGTACTCCAACATACGCTCCAACGGCACCAGCCATCATCGATGCGGCAAAAAGCTTGTATGTCTCTTTGACGAAAGTGATAATTTGTGTATCACTTTTTGAAGCGTTTTCGTAAGTAAAAGAGTTCCCTCTCGCATAATCACGATCATATAATCCCATAACTTTCCTTTTTTAATTACTCTTATAGGGTAATTGTTTAAATTGTAGACTTTGAATTTTATATGTAAAGAGTTAATACATAGCAACAAAGTTAAAGAACAATCAATAACACATATATGTATAGTAAATATTCTAGGAAACAAGAGTTAGATATAGGATAGAAATATAAGCAGAATTGATGAAAAATAAACACTATATTTAAAATGTAAAAATTCCTCCAACAAACTATTGACATTTAAGATTGAATCTCCTATAATTCCCATCCACAAACAAAGAGACCTTGAAAAAGGTTAAGAGATACTTCGAGTTGAAGGCATCTAAATAATGTTTGAGATCATTGAAAACTAAGCAAGTAATAGACTTAATAATAACTATT
>Ga0210005_1000809_pt1 | contig 22653 bp, 26 predicted proteins | sample CryGey02umfilter_3_FD_183961 | JGI IMG/M metagenome (GOLD analysis project Ga0210005, IMG submission 183961) | Groundwater microbial communities from aquifer in Utah, USA - Crystal Geyser 4/9/14 0.2 um filter (SPAdes) (version 3) | ecosystem: Environmental > Aquatic > Deep subsurface >... | reverse complement strand
TTTTAACTCCGCGATAAAGATAGGTTACCTCGCGAACATTGCCGACATTAAATATCTTCATTAACATTCTTGATGGCCCAAGCCCAAAACCGCCGTGCGGCGGACAGCCATATTTGAAAAAATTTCAAATCCTCATCATTTTTTGCGAGCAAAAGTATTCCCGAAGTATCTTTATCTAAACGATGAACTCTTCTTTCAAAATCGTCGGCATTAATTCCGGCTGGTTTATTAATTACTAAAAGATGGTGATCTTCGTAAAGGATATCCAGGTTAACCTGAGACATATTTCCGGGCTATTTTAATAAAATACTCGTGAATTCTAAGATTATTCGTTAGTTCGGGATGAAAGGTTAAGGCTAAAATATTACCTTTCCTTGCCCCGATTATTTCCTTTTGGTATTGAGCCCAAATAAGGGTTTTCCCCCAAACTTTTTCTATAATCGGTGCCCGAATGAAAACTGCTTTAAAAAATTTTTGCCCGATGGCCGGTATTTTCACCTCAACCTCAAAAGAATTGACCTGCCTACCATAAGCATTTCTTAAAACCTTCATTTCCATTAAATCCAATAAAATTGTCTTAGTTTTTTCTACCTGCTCATCTCCCTTTTTTGCCAATAAAATTGCACCGGCACAGGTTCCCAAAATTGGCAATCCTTTTTTTGCCAGTTTTAATATCTCCTCCTGAATTTCAGTTTTGAGCATTAATTTATTTATCGTCGTTGATTCTCCGCCCGGTATCACCAATCCAGAAATACCTTCTAAATCATCTTTTTTTCTCACCTTTATAACCTCCCCCTTAAATTTGAGTCTCTTCATTGCTTTTTCCAGAACCTCAATATGTTCAGAAACTGCACCCTGTAAAGCCAAAACTCCCAGTTTTAATTTCTTCATGTACTTCTGATTTGCATCAATTCTTCTTTTGGTAATTTTTTTATATCCGAACCCGGCATTGCCTCACCTAATCCTGAAGAAACCTCACCTATTAATTTTGGGTTGTCATAGTGCAAAGTAGCCTGAACTATTGCTTTAGCATATTTTTCCGGGTTTGAACTTTTGAATATCCCTGAACCTACAAATACACCGTCAGCGCCCATTTGCATCATTAAAGCCGCATCAGCTGGGGTAGCAATACCACCGGCCGCAAAATTAACTACCGGTAACCGGCCCAATTTTTTTGTTTCTTTAACCAATTCTACTGGCACTCGATATTCTCTGGCCTTTTTCCTTAATTCTCTTTCTGACATTTTCCCCAAAGCCAAAATTTCTCTTTTAATTATTTTCATATGTCTTACTGCCTCAACAACATTTCCAGTTCCCGGCTCTCCCTTTGTCCTCATCATTGCCGCTCCCTCATTTATTCTTCTTAAGGCCTCTCCTAAATTTCTTGCCCCGCAAACAAAAGGGGTAACAAATTTTCTTTTATCAATATGGTCTTGGTCAACCGGAGTTAAAACCTCGCTTTCGTCAACCATATCTACGCCCAAGGCTTCAAGAATTTGGGCTTCGGCAAAATGACCAATTCGGCATTTTGCCATTACCGGAATAGTTACTGTCTCCATTATTTCTTTGATTTTTTGGGGATCGGCCATTCTGGCTACTCCTCCGGCAGCTCTTATATCAGATGGAACTCTTTCCAAAGCCATTACTGCCACTGCTCCGGCTTTTTCGGCTATTTTTGCCTGTTCAGCATTAACCACATCCATTATCACTCCACCTTTTTGCATTTTGGCAAACCCTCTTTTTAATCTTTCTGTTCCTCTCGCTTCCACAATCTTTTTTGTTATTTTCATAAAATTTTTGATAATCTTAATTTTTTAAACGGCCTTTGACTAAATTAATTGGGCACTACAGGATTTGAACCTGTGACCTCCTCAATGTCACTGAGGCGCGCTACCACTGCGCCAAGTGCCCGTGGGCACGGTTGGACTCGAACCAACAAAACCTTGACATTATAAGGACCCTGCTCTACCGCTGAGCTACAGACGCAAGCTTCGGCAGGGTGGGTAAGGATCGCGTTCTGACCGGTGAACTACAGTTCCTAATTTTACCGTAAAGTATATCAAATTTTGACCCCAAAATTCTTTAACTCTGACTTTAATTGAGGGATGTTTCTATAAACAATTCCTTTCAATCCCGCTTTTTCCGCTCCTTGAATATTTTCTACCGAATTATCAATAAAGAGACATTCCTGCGGCTGGGCTTTAATTTTATTAACGACATATAAATATGACTTCACCTCCGGCTTACATATGTGATTGACATATGATTTGAAAACATATAAAAAATGTTCATAGATGTGTAGTTTGACCGCCTCTTGATCATGAACGTCTATCGTATTAGTAAAAATATAAAGAGAATATTTTTCTTTTAATCTATCAACCAGATCAATAAGTCCTTGATTAACACCGATATAATCAGCCAAATACTTGTTCCTATACTCGTTGATTAATTGATCAATACTCTTGGAATTATTAGTAACGGCTTTATATTTATTTAGCAAATTTCTTGAATTCATATAACCAATGACTAAATCTCTCCGATACTGGGAACAAAATTGGTTGGCCTCTTTTAACGAAGTACCAAATATTCTCGATAAATATACATCTATATGTATGTTCTTTTGCCGTAACAAAACTTGTCCGACGTCGAAAATAATATTTTTGATCATGTGGGCATGCCAGGACTCGAACCTGGGACCACTTAATTATTTACGCACCCCGACGAAAAGGAGCTTAGCTCCTTTTGGTGCGCGTGGGTGGGCTCGAACCACCGAACCTTCCGCTTATAAGGCGGATGCTCTAACCAACTGAGCTACACGCGCATTTTAGCGTATCGATCGGCAATTGCTTTTATCCCCATCATAATTTTTTCTGAGAGCCTAGCATTTCCATATCTTACATTACAAGTTCCGTGTCCAAATCCTCCCTTATGGTTTATTCTTACCGAAGAACTTTTCTTTATATAGGGTTTATTGAATTGCTTTACAGGGATGTCCAAAACTTCTGACCAAAATCGAATCTCTTTTTTAATATCCATATCCTTATATAAATGCAAGTGTACTTTTAATCTTTCTTTAGGAGCCGTTAAAGATTTGGCGAGCCAGATAATGAAAAATTTAATAATAGAAGGGTCATTGTTCGAAATAGATAATTCAGTAGGTTGAACTTTTTTCCCCTCGCCCCAATAAAGAAATAACCCACTAAGAAAAAATTCTCGCTTTTTTAAAGGCAAAATTAATTTCTTTTGAATTTTATAAATCTCTTCAAGCCTCTTTTCTCTCTTCTTCCTCTTTGTATTACGAATTTTTTCTATAACTGCCTCGCTTTTTTGTAATTCTCTGATTCTTTCTTCGGAAAGAGGATAATTTCTAAGCCAAAGACTTAAAGTACTTTTACTCACCTTTAAAATTTTCTTTATCTGGCTATAACTCATTTGCTTTTCTTTTCGTAAAGCAATGGCTTTTTCGCGTTCTTTGAATTTAGCCATAATCGAACCAATAATATTACTTATTTAATTAATGTCTTATTGGTTCATTATAGCGCTAATGTTTTAAAAGAGCAACACAAAATAATCCACGCCACCATTGAGCTACGTGCCCTTGTGTAAGGTTGAACCTTATACAGGTTATAATTTTTTGATTTTTACCTTGATTGATCTAGGTGCCCGCCTTTGCGGGAGGGTGGTGGGTGGGTTGTAGTTTCTCTTTAAAAGAGGCTTGGCTATTGGTTTAATTTTTTCAATTTCTTTTTTCCCCATTAATTCTTCAAACTCCTTCTTTTCGATTGTTTCTTTTTCAATTAATGTTTTGGCAATTTTCTCAAGTAAATTTTTCTTTTGAGTCAAAATTTTTTTCGCCTGGGTTTCAGCATTTTTAATGAATTTTGCCACTTCTTTGTCAATCTGGGTAGCTACTTTTTCTGAATAATTTCTTCCCGTTTCAAACTCTTTGCCTAAAAAAGCCAATTCTTCTCTTTCGCCAAAAGAAATCGGACCCAAAGAAGACATTCCATATTCTTTGACTAATTTTCGAGCCAGTTCAGAGGCCCTTTCTAAATCGTTAGTTGCACCGGTGGTGATTTCTCCGAATTTTATTTTTTCAGCGCAATATCCTCCCAAGAGAGTTGCCATTTCGGCCAAAAATTCTGATTTTGTTTTCATTTTCCTCTCCTCGGTCGGCATCTTTAAGGTATAACCAGCGGCCATTCCCCGGGCGATAATAGAGATTTTCCTGATTGGTTCAGCTCCGGGCAGGGAAGCAGAAACTAAGGCATGACCGGCCTCGTGATAGGCAGCGATTTCTTTTTCCTTTTTTGATAAAATATGTGACTTGCGTTCGGGACCCAATAAAACTTTTTCAATTGATTCTAATAATTCTTCTTGAAAAACCTGGTGTTTGTTTCTTCTGGCTGCTAAAATTGCTGCTTCATTAACCACATTAGCCAAATCTGCTCCCGAAAATCCGGGGGTTCTTTCAGCCACTTCTCTTAAGTTAACATTTAAAGCCAGGGGTTTGCCTTGACAATGAATCTTTAAAACCTCTTCCCGGTCATTAATATCCGGCAAATCCAAAACAATCCTTCTATCAAATCGACCCGGTCTCAATAAAGCCGGATCAAGGTATTCCGGGCGATTGGTGTTATGAAGTAAAATTGGACTTTCTCCGCCAAAAAAGGCTTCATTTTCGCAACCACAAAAATCATAGACATAACCATTATAGGGAAAGCGTTTTATTGATTTAACAATTGGTCTTTTAACATTTGCTTTTCCTTCCTTAAAGCCTAAGGGACTTTGGGTTTTTCCGAATCCTAATCTCCAAGCAGTGGTTTCTTTAAGAGGTTTACCGTTTTTAATTTTCCTTCCCTCCTTTGCTTTGAAGGAATAGATATAACTTTTTAACCCATGCATTCTAAAAAGCCAGTTTAATTCCAAAATTAGTTGTTTACTTATTGAAGTTACTTCTCCTTGTCCCCCCCTGTTTTTATAAATATAGCCGTCTCCGCCTAAATAACCTTTAAAAAATTCTTTAAAATATTCAAATGTTGATTCGAAAAGAAAAGCAGGTACATGTTTATTTTCAGCCCCTTTTCCGCAGTGATAGGCAAAAAATTTAGCTAATGGTGTACATTGATAAACAATATTAATTGCTCCCGGGGTATTAAATTTTATTCTATGCGGTTCTAAATTGAAAATTTTTTTCATTAAATTTTGAATATCTTCGATTTTCTCTTTCTCCTTTCGATTTAAGCAAAAATCCACTTCCTTCCGAGCATAACCTTCGGCAGTATAGTATCCCAAAAGTCGACATAAATCAGGAGTAACTTTAACTTTTTCAGGTAAAATATCTTTGTGTTGATAATACTCTCTCGATAGAGTTCGAGGTCCTGATCCTCCTCTTTGCCATCTTCCAATAGTAGTTTGAGAAACTTCAAACATTTCAGCTAATCTGGATTGAGAGACTGTTCCAGCATGAGATAGGGCATATTGGTAAGTAAGATTAACTGGTTCGAATTTTTCAAAAAGAGGTTGCCAAACCGAGAGTTCCATTTCAAAATTTCCATTGAAACTATGAAATCTAATCTCTCGTAATCTTTTAATGCCTCGGTTAACTTTAAAAGGAAGGTCAACTAAAATATCACCCGCTTTCAATTCTGAAACTCTTTTTATTTTTAATCCCTGCTGGGTCCTAACAAATAATGAGTGGTTTCCAGTAGTTTTTATTTTTCCTCCCAAATATTCTACTTCATAAATTTCATTTACTTTATGACGAAAAACACTTCTTACTTTTTTGAAAGCACTATTCCCAAAATAAATATTATTTTTGGGAGCAGAACCTTTTCTTTCTTTTCTTTCAAATCCCAGAGCTTTTAAATCATTAGTAAATTTTTCAATTCCTTCCTCCTCTTCTTGATAATAAGGATCAATAACTTCAGAAATTGGTAAGAGTTTATATTCATTATCTCTTTTTATTAAAACTGGCGTATCACCAATTACACTAGCAGCGAAAACTAAGATTCCCTCTTCTCTTCCAATTCCATCCATCTCAGCCAATAATTGATTCAAAGTCTGTTCCCTTTCTTCATGGCCACCAGTAATCCCCATTCCTCTTATTTTCCCAATGCTATCTATTTCATCAATAAAAATGATTGCTCTCCCGGTTTTTCTGGCCTGGTCAAAAAGGCTCCTGATCCTCGCGCTTCCGACTCCTACGAAAAGCTCGATCACTTCTGACGCCGAAATTGAAAAGAAGGGAATATTAGCCGTAGAGGCAATTGCTTTTGCCAATAAAGTTTTTCCAGTTCCGGGAGCTCCTATTAATAAAACTCCCCTCGGAATCCTTGCTCCCAATCCCAGATATTTTTTTGGATTTTTCAGAAAATCCACTACTTCATTTAATTCCTCTTTGGCTTCTTTCAGGCCGCCAACATCATCGAAACTAATTTTTTCTTTTGGCTGGCCCTCGGCTCCAAATAATTTTGCTCTGGCTCTGGTGAAATCAAAGGCCTGAGTTGCTCCGGTTTTCGCTTGTCTAAATAACATCCAAAAAAAGAGACCGAAAAGCAAAAGGGGTAGGACAGAGAATAAAACCGGTCCCAACCAAACCCAGGTTCCGCCGGCTTCTTTTGCCACAATTTCTATTTTAGCCAATTTCCCGGTATCTACTCCGTAATTAATTAGAGATTGAGAAAGAGCCGCTTCGGTTTCTTTCCTCGATTCAGCTAATTTATCATCTTGATAGATTATTTCCAATTCATTTCCCAAAATTGTGAGCTTTTTAACTTTATCCTGATTAATATCCGAAACTAATTTCGTCAGCGATATTTTTTCCTTTTTTTCGAATGGTTGAAAAAATAAACTAAAAATAGCGGAAACCATCAGAAAGATGAGTATTAAGAAGATAAAATTTTTAGCTAAGTTTTTCACCCCGTTAGAAGTCTGCCCTCATATAGGATATGTCTAACTTCAGACAGACTTTGTTATTTTGATTATACCCCGTTATCAGAAACCCCGTTAGAAGTTTTAGGTAAAAAATAATTTTGTGGAAAATTATTTTTTACAAATCTCTGACAAAATAAATATGTAATTCTTGTTCTTGCATAACATCAGGATATTACTCATCTGCAAACTTCTAACGGGGCCAAGACTTCTAACGGGGTTCATCTTTAACTAATTTTAAACTCATTTTGTGTTCTTTTCCATCAATTAATAATATTTGAAACTTATATTTCTTACCTATTTTCAGGGTATCGGACATTTTTCCGCCCTCAAATTCTGAAATATGACAGAGTCCTTGAATTTCTGGCGAAATCTGGATAAAGGCACCGAAGGGATTAAATTTGGTCACCTTGCCTGAAACTATGTCTCCCTTTTTATATTTTTTTTCAATACCTTGCCAGGGATCCTTTTTTAAAGCTTTTAAAGAAAGAAAGACTCGGTCTTTTTGAATGTCAATAATTTTTGCTTTTACCTTATCTCCCACCTTAACAATTTCGGTTGGCTCTTCAATAATCTTCCAATCCAATTCCGAAATATGAATGAGACCTTCCAGGTCATTCCCGCCTGCATCGGCTATGCCGAAGGCATTGCGGGCAGGAAATTTCATAAATGCTCCAAAATCAGTAACCCCTGTAATTTCTCCCAAAACTTCATCACCAACTTTATAATTTTTTAAGCTCTCCTTTTTATACTCCAAAATTTTTGCCCTTTCCGATAAAATAATCTGTTCATCTCTTCGAGAAAAATCAATAATTTTCACCTCAAGAGTTTGACCAACGAATTTTTGGAGTTCTCTTAAGATTTTTGTTTTGTCGGCGCCTTCGACTCTCGGATAGTGTTCCGGTGATAACTGGGAAACCGGTAAAAAGGCGGGGATATCAGAAACTTCCGTGACCAAACCTCCTTTATTGGCTCCTAAAATTTTTACTAATAAATTTTGGCCTTTTTCCTTTTTTTGTTGGATGACTTCAAAAGCCATTTCTTTGGAAGCCCCGCTAAGTGATAATTCTATATAGCCCTCATCGTTTTCTAAATCAATTATTTTAGCAAAAACCCTATCTCCAATTTTCAAATCTTTTAATTTTTCTTTCGCTTCATAAAATTCCTTTCCATAAATTATGCCCGTTCCAAATGCCCCCAAATCCAAAAAGAGGGAGGCTCTTCCTGTGCCAATAATTTTCCCTTCAATGATATCTTCAACCTTTAGCGGTTTTAACGAATCACTTTTTTCCAAGATATCTTTCATACATATTTAATTTACATCTTTAATTGATTTTTTTCAAGGGCTATGATACAATGGAAAACAGAAAGTCGTTATTAGAAAATCGAAAATCGTAAAAACGAATTTCTAATTTCGAATTCCTATTACGAATTTCCAATTTCGAACAACGAATTTCCAATTTCAATATGACTATAATATGGCATGGTCAATCTTGTTTTCAAATAATAACTTCTCATAATAAAAATGGACAAATTTCCATTATTATTGATCCCTTTTCAGAGGAAATTGGTTTACGGCTTCCTAAACTTGAAGCTGATATTATATTGGTGACACATAATCATGCAGACCACAATAATGTGAAAGCCGTTTCGGCAGCCACAAGTGCCTCTGAGCCTTTTTTAATTTCCGGTCCCGGCGAATACGAGGTAAAAGGAGTCTTTATTAGGGGAATTCATTCGCTAAGCGCGGCGAATCCGCGCTTGGCGGGAGATGAGACGAAGTCTCAACGACCTTGGCATGATGAAAAACAGGGCAAAGAGCGCGGAGAAAATACCATTTATACAATCGAAACTGAGGATTTAAAATTGTGTCACCTTGGAGACTTGGGTCAAAAGGAATTGGCTGCAGAACAACTGGAAAAAATCGGCGAGGTTGATATTTTAATGATTCCGGTTGGAGGAGTTTATACAATTTCAGCCAAGGAAGCGCCGAAAATTATGAGTCAAATTGAACCCAAAATTACCATCCCGATGCACTATGCCATTCCAAGATTGAAGATAAAATTGGAATCTTCAGATAAGTTTTTAAAAACATTCGGAATAAAGAATCTGGAGCCGATGAAAAAATTATCAATTAAAAAGAAGGATATATTGCTTGAAGAAGCCAAGATTGTGATTCTAAAACCATGAAAATAGAAAATTTTGTTAAACCATATTTGAAAAAAGATCTCCCCGACGTTCGGCCTGGCGATGTGGTTAGAATCTCTCAAAAATCTTCGGCGGGCAAGCCCGCCTCCAAGAAAGCTACGGCGGGCAAGAAGGAAGGAGAGAAAGAAAGAACTCAAATATTTGAGGGAACAGTCATTGCCAGAAAACATAGAAAAGAAATGGGAGCAACGATTACCGTGAGGAGAGAGATTTCCGGTGTCGGGGTAGAAAGAATTTTCCCTATTCATCTGCCAACAATTGAAAAAATCGAAATTTTAAAACGGGGAAAAGTCAGAAGGGCAAAACTTTATTATTTAAGAAAAATGAAGGGAAAAAGAGCAAAAATAAAAAGTAAAGAGTTCCCAAAAGAAATAGCCAAAGAAAAGAAAGTTAGACTAAAAAAAGAATAAAGAATAATAAGCCCAGGTGGTGAAATTTGGCTATACACGCTACTTTGAGGGGGTAGTGGGAGAAATCCCGTGTGGGTTCGAATCCCACCCTGGGCACATTTCAGTAAAAGTCAAGGATTTCTGGGCGAAATCAGTTGGCGGTTTCGTTCTGGAAAAAGAAAATTTTTTAACCAAAACAATATGAAATACTTTATCTACGCAAGAAAATCTACCGAAGATGATGACCATCAAGTTCTCTCAATTGAGTCGCAACTCGCGGAGTTGCGGGAATTTGCCGCCAAAGAAAAACCCCAGTAGTAGTCCCGCCACAGCGAGACACTACGGGGCAGGTTGTCAAAGATCGCGGCGAAGCCGCGATTACAGGCGGGGCTTCCTCGCCCCGCCGTGGCGGGGCGAAATGCGCTGTGCCCCGTAGTAAGCTCTGCTTTACTACTGGGGTTCGGACTAATTCAAGAATACTGCACCGAATATGATAAAACTTAGGAAATTTTCCTTTTCTGATTTAAAAGAAGTAATGGAAATTGAAAGACTCTCTTTTCCAAATAGAAAACCTTTTTCCGAAGATTACTTCGGAAAACTTTATCAAAAATATCCGGAAGGATTTATGGTGGCCGAGGATAAGGGAAAAATTTTGGGTTACGCCATTGGTGAAGTTCAAAAAGATTGTGGGAAAATAATTTCAATTGCCGTTCATCCGGCTTGGCGCAAAAAAGAGGTGGGGAAAAAATTAGCGAATTTTTACCTTGCGTATTTTAAAAAGAAAAATTTAAAAAAAATTTTCCTCCATATGAGGAAAAACAATTTAGCAGCAATTTCTTTTTACAAAAATCTCGGTTTTCAAATTTTAAAAACTATTAAAAACTATTATCAAAATGGCGACGATGCCGATTTAATGGAAAGGAAAATTTGAGGGCACTTGGCGCAGTGGTTAGCGCGCTGCTTCGACATAGCAGAGGTCGTGGGTTCAAGTCCCTCAGTGCCCACCAAATTGAATTAGCCGCCTCGCTCGGGGCTTCCTCCTTCGCACTTCGTGCTACGGCGGACAGGTCGCGCCTCGCTTCGGCGGGCAGGTAAAAGGAAAAGAAAACTTTTTTGCTGGCTTCTGCTCTCAACGAGCAGGGCGGCGGGGCTTCGCTTCGGCTCGGGCGAGGCGGAATTCCCCCCACACCCCCCTTCCGCCTCGCCCTCGCTTCCGACGGCGATTTTTTCGGCGGGTTTTTCAAAATCTTATCAATTATCTGTCCTGTGTTCCAGCTTCTGTTTCGCTAATAGTTTGATAATTTTCACCAATTGTCCTTTCTTTGGTTTGATTAGATAAAGTATTTTGATAAGATTTTTCTATATCTTTATGGCTTGTTCTCAAAGTAGAAATTGTATTTTTATATTCTGCGATAACATCTTTATAGCTTTCTTTAATCTGATTTGAAAAAAATGAACCGAAAGTATACAAAAGCCCCATTCCGATTGAAACACTACCCAAAATTCCAGCAGGACTTGATAAACTGTTGTCTTTATCCAAAAGTAAAAATCCAAAAAGAAGTGTTAAAAATAACACTAGCACGGATTGTAATTCAATTTTTTTAACAAGTTCTGACCACATATTATTCAAAAGTGTTATTTACCACGCTCAAAAAACCGTTTTCATCAGCAAGATATTGCCTAAATTCTTTTAGTAATTTTGATATATCTTTTGGCTCAATTTCTTTATTTTGGAATACATCAATATTAAATAAAATTCCCGGCGTTTTTTCAGTATCATTTTTGATGACTGGTTGAAGCATTAAATTAGCACTAAAATCTTTGCCCGTTTTTATTTCTAACCGAATAATTGACGGCTTTGTATCTTTAATCACTGTAAATTTTTTAAGATAGTCATCTTGTTTTTCTTTGTTTTGAAATTCATAAACAAAATAATTCCGCCAACCAACTCGGCTTATTTTTTCAACTTCTAATATTTTCAAAATGCTTTCAGCTTCTTTTGAAAAAAGGTTAGAAATCATGTCCAACGAATCAATTTCGCTAAACCTTGCCCAAATAACCTGAGAAGTAATTTTTAATTCGTCAATTTTATCTTTTGGTTGTTCAATAACTAAACCACCTAAACCCATTTGAAATTGAGGCACGGAATTATTTTTGTGATAAGCATTAACAATTTCGCCAGCTTTATCCACATACTTAAAACCTTTTATTGTATTGATTTGGATAAACGCTTCTGAATTTTTTAATTTATTCAATTTTTGAATAGTTTTGCTCATATTTCTCAATTAGATTTTCTCATTATAAATAGATACTTAAAACCTCTCAAATAAAAATTGTACTGCCTTGCTCTATTATGCCAAATCCCTGTGTTTGAGGTTTGATTATGTCTGGTCAAACAAACAATATCCATTGGCTCAAAATATTTTTCTAATCTCTGCCAGATGAGAAATCCAACAGCCGTAAATTTCTTTTTAATCCATTGATCAGCAATAACCCAACCCATAACTTTACCGGGTTTCAAAATTCTCGCGATTTCAGAAGCGACTTTTTCTAACTCATCATAAAATTCTGTTTTCTCACATGAAATTTTACCAATACATTTTTCATTATCAGAATAATTTATATTGTCCGAGTATGGTGAATCAATAAAAACAAAATCAACAGAATTATCTTTGAGTGGGATTTTCCGAGAATCATTTTTAATTACATCTGGTCTAACTATATTCAAATCATAGCCAATTACTTTTCGGTTTAGTTCTTTCGCCACATCAATCGTCGTTCCACTTCCGCACATTGGATCAACAACTAAATCACCCTCTTTTGTGTACCTTTGTAGTAAATTCCAAATAACAAAAGCGGGCGTTACACCGTTGTATTTATTATTTCCGTGTGGTTTGCTTCTTATTTTTTTCAATGGCAAAATATTTAAGATTATCCCTTAACCATTGATAAAAATCTTTCTCGCAACATTCAAGAAATTTTTTAAACTCTTTTTCTGTAAATTTTTTACCTTCTTCTTCGCAATTTTCTTTAAAAACATCGCGAATTTCATCAATGTTGATAATGGTAGATTTTTTAGTCATATTTTAGTTGTTTAAATTGTAATTCATCATTTTCGATGTAATATGTATAGGCGTCTAAATTATAAAGATTTTTTAAGTCGCCGATTTTTTCTAACAGCTCTTTTTTCTTATCGGTTTGATTACCAAAGTCTCGCCCAATCAAAATTCCTTTTATCATTTCTTTTCTGGCTCCAGGAATTAAACGAGATGCCCATTCAATATATCTTGTTAATTGCTCTACATAAAAAGGATCAATAATTCCCTTTTTTAGCTCAAAAACAGAAATGCCAATTTTCAACCAAAGATTCATTACCTGCTTTTTATAAATACACGCCACATCAATTGCGCCGCCCGCAATATAAGTGCTTAATTGATTCAAGACTTCGTAGCTGTACTTTTCCGAAAGTCCGTTTTCAAAACCAGAAAGCCTATGAAGTATTTTAGGATTTCTTAATAAATAAGCTTCGAGATACGCTTCCATTTTAAATTCTGTGATTTTGTTTCCAGTATACTGTAATAAATTGACTGGTTGTTCTTTGAGATTTTGACCCTCATATTCTTTTGTATATTCGCCACTTTTAAAGTTTGCCTGCAATAACGCTTGTAATAAAAGTATGCCTTCTTCTTCCAAAAGTGTAGTTACGGCTTTATCAATCAAGGCTGAACTATCAATAACAGTTTTAATTTTCCCCGCTTCCTTCAAATCCCAAAAAACTTGAATGGGCACAGGGTTTAAACAAACATGTTCTTTTAAATATTGAAATTTTATTCTGTATGGATATTTATCAATATTTTTCTTTTTTTCATCGGCGGTCCAAACAATTTCTGGATTATAAAATAATTCACTTGTTACTTCATAAGGGCCGTGTATGAAACCAACCGTCCGCAATCCAACTCTGTGGGCCGTATAATAAAAGACAATATCACCTTTCCATATATTGGCTAATTGATTTATATTTCTTTCGCTTACGCCAAACATTCCATATTTTTCGCTTATGGAAAAATATTTTGGCGAGTTAAGTAAATGGAATTTATGTTGCATATGAGTATCCATTAAAATTAACAATAATATTTTTTAATATTCTTTTCATTTCAACAAAAACTTGGTTCATTTCGCTAAAATAGGTTGAGACTTCCTCGGCAGTTTTCTTGTCTTTTTTCAGTAGTTCGTTTCTTATTTCTTCGGCAAGTTTGCTATTCAAAACTAAATCTTTTTTGTTGTGATAAGAAGTGCCGATAAATTTTTTACGAAAATCGCTTAAATCCTTTGTGTATTCTAACCACAAAGCAGTTAATTGGTGTAAGTCGGCATACTCGTAAGATGTAACATAAGGCGGCGAGGTAACAATTAAACTAACGGAATTATCTTTGACGGGAATTGTCCGAGCGTCCGTGCAATAAACTTGACTTGGTATTTTTAAATGATTTTTTTCTTTTGATAATTCGTAAAATCGGGTGTTCCCTCTCATCATCATTTTTATTTGTTTGTAAAAAGTTTGTATTGGGTCAGAGGGTTTTTTATCCATATCCCTTGTTGGCTTATTACTTTTTTGTAACCAAATAGAACAATTTTTTAAAATATTGGAAAACCCACAAAAGAAAAAATCTCTAACATCTTGGTCTTTCAGTTTTGAAATTTCAGCAAAGATAAAAGCAAGTTTTCTTTTTTCTTCGGGCTTAAACCAATAATCAATTCTCTCGTGCTCGGGTGCTTTTACTTTTATATCTTTGTTGTATGTATCCAGTTTTGCTTTTAGTGCGGCAAATGCTTTCTCGATTTTTTGGGGATCAATAGGAGTAATTTTTGCTTTGGTAATTAAAACAGCTACAGGGTTTATATCAACACCAACAGAAGGTCTTCCCATTACTTTTGATTCAACAAGCGTTGTTCCGCAACCGCCAAAAGGATCAACAATTAAATCTCCCTCTTTGGTATATTTTTCCGCCAAACGAGAAACTATTTGAGGAATAAATTTTGCCGGGTAACGATGATAACCATGCGTAATATAAGCTGTGTCTTTTCTTGTTTTATCGGAAAAAGACCACGAGGGATCAATTTTTGTTTTATTTAATAGTGAGGTGATAGTTTGGCTCATATTTATTTTTTGATTAAGTCGTCCACTTTTACATCTAAGGATTGGGCAATTTTAGTTAGTGTTTTAATAGTTGGGTTTGGATTCAAGCCCGATTCTACCGTAACGACGGTGTTTAGCGACAAATTAGCTAACTTGGACAAACGATCTTGAGAAATACCTTTTTCTTGTCTAATTTTTTTAAGGTTTTTTCCTATTGTTGATTTAGAATTATTGTTTGACATAGTTTTCATTAAGATATACAATTATATTGTATTGGTTAAAAAGTATCCTTTAACCTTCATCAATTACAATGATACCAAATACTAAAATTTTGGTCAATTCAAATCCTGGGAGTTCCTTTGTCTTTTCCGCATCGGGAGGGCGGGACAAGGAAAAGAAACTAAAGCCCGCCGAAAAAATCGCCATCGGAAGCGAGGGCGGGGCGGAGCGTCAAATTTCGCAGTCCGGATTTTCGTCAAAAAAAGTTCGCCTGCCTGCCGCAGGCAGGGATTTTAACCAAAAGGTACCGCCAGTTAGGAAATAAAGTCATTGGCTCGCCCTCCCTGCCTCGCCGGCAGGCGAGTGCGAGGGCTCGCCAGCCGTAATTGCGGAGCAGTCAAGGTTCTGCCAAAGGCAGGTTCTTATTTTAAGCGCAAATTGGATTTTTTATCCCTGCCTGCCGGCAGGCAGGTTTGCCCCGCCACTGCGGGGCTGGCCAAAAGCGAGCTTTCTGAATTTTTATTGATTAAATTCATTTTATTTGGCAGTATAACAATAAGGGTAATAACCTTATATACTATAATACTGCCAAAACTATATTTATATGACAAGCGGAAAAACAATCAGCGAAAATATCAAGAAAATGCGCGCCAAACTTGGCTTAACCCAAGACGATTTAGCCAAGAAAGCAGATATAAAATACACTACGCTTATGAAGGTTGAAAGCGGCGCGGTTAATAAGCCAAGCGTTCAAACTATGGCGAAAATCGCCAAAGCGCTTGGTGTTTCTATTGAAGACTTATTATAAATTTTAAAAACAATTAAGAGCTATGGAACAATTGAATAACTTACAATCTAATAAAAAAAATATTCCTGCTTTTTGGGTGGTTGTAGTTTCTATTGTTGTAACTGCATTATTGGTTGGAGGAGGTGTATTTTTATGGCAGAAATCTATAAATCTATCTTTAAAACAAGAATTGGAGAAAAAAATCTCTTATCTCCAAGAACGCGTTTTGCAATCTGATGAAAGAATTTCTGATTTAGAAATACAAATTCCAAAAATGGAAGTTGAACAAGGAAAGCAAACTATGATTGAAAAAACAGGAAGGATTTATGTTTTTGGAAACGAACCCTTTACAAATATAGGACTGGAAGTGGAAGGTGAACAAACTTATTGCCTTGTGGGGCCGCTTGAAAATGAACTAATAAATAATTATCAAGGGAAAACATCAACAGTAAAGGGAATAATAGTATCAGGGTTTTGTTCGAGCGGGGGAAAAACCATTAAAGTAATTTCGGTTAAATAGAAGATATTTTCTCATTTATGCTGATAAAGAGTTTACCGCCAAAGAAAAAACTTTTAATTATTTCGGGAATTTTAGGGGTTATCGTTATTATTGCTTTTGCATCCTTTTTCTATCTCAGTAATAGAGGGTCACAACAAAAACCTACCCCGATTGATACAGAACAACCAGTCACTATCAAATCCGCCATGACAACGGAGTTTGCTGAATATAAACCTTACACTGTAGATATAACTCCGATTGCCGACTCTTATAATTTGCCAGTGAATTTAAGCAAAATTGAAAATAAGAAAAAATTTAGTTTAGACAGTAAAATGGAGCAAAAGCTAACAGAGCAAGGTTTCGTTGCTGTTTCCGCCAACTACGACCAGATTTACTCTATTTACAAAAACAATACTGAAAATGCCAGACCGAATTTCGTAACCATAGATTCTGTTTTACACACCTACCACATTCTTTACGATTACACATTGCGAAGTTTAGAAATAAATAAGTTTATACCTGACCTGAAAAATCTAAACAAAGTATTATTACAAAACGCTTTAAGTCAATATAGCAGTGTTAGTGATCCCAATTTAAAATCCGCCGCCAAAAAGAATGTTGCTTATTTTACTGTTGCTTCAAAATTGCTCGAGCCGGAAACGGCGATTCCGTCCGACGTTAAAAACCTTGTAAACCAAGAATTAAATCTGATTGAAAATCATACTGGCTTTCAAGAGTCGCCTATTTTCGGATACAAAGAGGATTATAGTCAATATGTTTCACGAGGGCACTATACTAGAAACGAAGATTTCAAAAAGTATTTCAAGACAATGATGTGGTACGGAAGAATGATGTTTAGAATAGAACCACCAATTGGAACATCCGGCCAACAGACAGATAAAGAAAAAGGGGAAGAAGAAACTCGTCAAGCTTTGCTGATTTCCCTCATACTCAATCAAGCGAAAGTCAACCAAGAAGACGCATTAAAGGTTTGGGACAGAATTTATCAGCCTACTGTTTTCTTTGCGGGCAAAGCGGACGATCTTAATATCTATGACTATTTGGGGGCAATGAAAAAAGTTTTGGGGGAAAGTGCGGCCATTAACAATCTTGCTGATGGTAGTAAGATTGATCAGATTATCGCCGAACTTAAAACTCTGCCGGCTCCTAAAATTTCTTCTTCATTTGTTTTAGAAACAGAAGATCCTGCCAAGGTAACAAAGGCTTTTCGGTTTATGGGGCAAAGATTTATTCCTGATTCTTATATGTTTCAACAGTTAGTTTTTCCAAAAATTCAAACTTATACTGGTGGCGGCTCAAAGCCATTTACAGCAGAAACAATAGAAACTTTAGACGGAGTTAGAACAGTCAGAGTTTTTCCGAGGGGATTAGATGTGGCCGCAGTCTTAGGTTCGCAAAGAGCAAAAGAAATTCTTGATAAGGAAAAAGATTCGGCTTTTGACAAGTACGACGAACAATTCCAAAAACTCATACAAGAATTTTCATCGCTTCCACAAGATCAATGGGCGGAAAACTTATACTGGAACTGGTTATATTCTCTGCTACCAACACTTACGGTGAAAGGAAATGGTTATCCGATTTTTATGCAGCAGGTTGCCTGGCTGGATAAAGATATAAATTCATTTTTAGGTTCCTGGGCAGAGTTGCGGCATGATACGATTCTTTACGCAAAACAAAGTTATACAGGCGCGGTCATTACCAGCGTCGGCCCCGCAAAACCAAAACCAGAAGACCGCGGTTATGTGGAACCTAATACTGAAGTGTATGCTCGCCTTGCTTCGTTGGCAAAATTCATGCGAGAAGGGTTAGAGTCGAGAAACCTGCTGATTGACGAATACAAAAGCAAACTTACAAGAATGGAAGAAGTGCTTTTGACCTTGAAGGCAATATCTGAAAAAGAGCTAACCAATAAAGATTTAGAAAAAAACGATTACGATTTTATTAAAGGCATAGGCGGTACACTTGAAAGCCTAGTAACTTTCTCGGCGGCGGAAACAGAGAAAATTACTTCGGAGACAGATACCAAAATGGAGGTCATCGCTGACGTTCATACTGATGGCAATACCGCTCAAGTTCTAGAAGAAGGAGTTGGAAAACCGATGAATTTATTGGTAGTGGTAAAAGAAAGCGGGGATTTATATTTGACTTCCGGTGCCATCTTTTCATACTACGAATTTAAACATCCGATGTCAGATCGCCTCACTGATGAAAAGTGGCAACAAATGGCCAAACCCTCCCTTCCAAATTTTATTCAAAGTTTTACCGGGAAGTAATAAATTTGTAAACAACGGGCGGCGCGCCAGTTGCGCTGGCGCGAAATTCAGTGGTAGAGGTGTGTATAGCTTTTTGACATTGCTATTGACAAATAATTTTACATCGCCTATACTAAAGTTAGGTCGTAATGATTATTAATTTAGACACTAAAACTATGGTTAAAAGAGAACGCTCACAAATAAGACTTAAAAAAGTTTTAAAACAAAAAGGATACTCCAGTGGCAAAGCGCCAAAAGGTAAAGTCGCTCACCACGTAAAGCCAGTTGCCAAAGGCGGAAAAACCACAAAGAAAAACATCAGGGTTATCCCAAAGGGGAAACATCAAAAAATACACGCCAACAGAAAAAGGCGAGGTAAAATATAACCATGCTTGCTAAATTTATTCAAGAACAACGTAAAAAGCACAATTTGACGCAGGAGTTTTTGGCGTCCGAGCTTAAAATTTCCCGCCCGACCTATGCGCAAATTGAACAAGGCGAGCGGGATTTAACCATTACTGAAGCAGAAAAACTGGCTTTTATTTTTGGCATATCATTTGAAGATTTTAGGCACGCTAAAGATTCTTCCATTATTGCTGGAATCAAGAAGGAAAAAATAAAACCAAAATTAGAAAAACAAGAAATAAGAATCAGCATTCCGCAAAAAAACCTTAAAAAATTTAAGGAAGTTTTGCTTTATGTTTTGTCAAAAGTCGGCGGCAAGTCAAATGTCGGCGAAGCCGTGATTTATAAACTGTTTTACTTTATTGATTTTGATTTTTACGAAAAATTTGAAGAACAATTAATCGGCGCGACTTACATTAAAAATCATTATGGTCCCACTCCCGTTGAATTTAAAGTCGTAGTTGACGATATGATTCAAGGTGGCGAGGTCGTCAAGGTTGAAGGAAAGTATTTCAATTATCCGCAAAGAAAATATTTAGCGGTCAGACGGCCAAATCTTGATGTTTTATCCGGCCGCGAAATAGAACACATTGACGATGTTTTGGCGCGGCTTTCTGACAAAAACGCCAAAGAGATGGAAAATTATTCCCACGAGGACATTCCTTGGAAAACAACAGAGGACGGCAAACCGCTTTCTTACGAGAGTGTTTTTTATCGTGATGAACATTACTCCGTAAGAAATTATGAAGACGAACTATAGCGGGCGGAGCCCGATATATCGTACTCGCTATAATGAACTGCCGGAATTTTCCAAGGAATTTAAGCGGTTTTCAAAAAAATACAAATCATTGCCCGACGACTTGGAAGGATTTAAACGCGTTGTTGATGTCGCGCCGCTGGGAAATAGCAAACATTTTAATGTTATTACGCGAAACGAACAATGCGCCATCGTCAAAGCGCGTTTGTTTTGTCGTTATTTGAAAGGCTCATCGCTCCGAGTTATTTACGCATTTCATTGCCAAAGTTCTAAAGTTGATTTTATTGAGATATACTTCAAGGGCGAAAAAGAGAACGAGGATCGCGAACGAATCAAAGAGTATTTGAAAAATCTAACCCCGCCGCCCGAAAAAATCGTAAGGAACTCCCTTTAAGATTCTTTGATAATTTTAGATTCATATCTTTTCATCAAAAGAGCGTTTGAAACAACGCTTACCGACGAATGAAAGGAAATAAAATAGCGCCGCAAGGTCATTCTTCCCAGTCCGAAATGTCTTGTTCTCAAGGAAACATTATTTCCATGTTCCCGGCGCCAATCCAGCGCCTTGAGCCGGTATCTCGCCTCAATTGTCAACGACTTTGTTCTCCGGGGTCAAGAAGCGATTGATCGGACCCGAGGAATTACTGCGCCGTAGATAGTCATACGGCAGCCATTGTACCTGCCTTTCATAAAGCGCCGAGTGCATCATATGTTAGGGACCAGTACATGGGATTGACAAATTAAACATTTTCTATGCTATACTAAATATATGGAAGGTAAAAATGAGGTTGAGAATACTATGAATAATGATTTCGTTCCACAAGAGCCCATCTCGGAAACGCATCTTTCCAGGTTGAAAAGCAAAAAGTATATTTTAATAGGAGTTGGCGCCTTGTTTTTGTTTTCCATCTTTGGAGCTGGAGTATTTTTTGCTTTTAGCGATAGGAAGGAGAAGGAGGTTTCGCAAGAGCAATCTCAAGCCCAACAGTCAAATCCCGTGACACCTTCCAGCAATCAAAATCCAGTTATCCAAGATAAATACGACATTGATTCGGATGGTGATTCCATTCCGGATTTTGTTGAGTCGGCAACAGGCTATAATCCTAATCAAGACGAATGCTTGCTTGCCGCTTGTGAGGGCTATGATGCCAATGCCCAACCAAAAACAAAGACCAATGTAGTGTTTATTTTAGACTCCTCCGGTTCCATGGCGGGAGTTTCCGGCGCCAGCCGCAAAATAGATGCCGCCAAAAACGCTCTGAAAAGATATATCGCCCAAGCAAAATTGGATACCACTGCGGGACTGATTGTTTATGGGCATAAAGGGAGCAATGACGAAAAGGATAAAGCTTTATCTTGCCAAGAGATAGAGGTTTTATATCCCCTGGGAGTTATGGATAAAGAAAAGTTTACCGCGGCAGTAGATTCATTTCAACCGGTGGGCTGGACACCGATAGGCAATGCTTTGCGCCTTGCCGGAAAAACCTTTGGTGTTTTGCAGAAGGAGGATAAAAATATTATCCTTTTAGTTTCCGATGGGGTGGAAACCTGCAACACTGACCCGCTTGGAGCGGCGAGAGAACTCCAAGATATGGGGTTAAAAATCCAAATAGATGTTATAGGGTTTGACTTAGAACCGGTTGCCAAAGAGCAACTTATGAAGGTGGCAGAAATCGGCGGGGGTAAGTATTACAATGCCCAAACCAGCGAAGAGTTTGACAAGGTTATAGGAGTCTGGTTAGATGATGCTCAAGGTAGTAGTGCGGCGTTAGGTTGCAAAATGGCGAATATAAATGAATTTGTAGGATGCAATGCACAAAGATCTGTTGCGGCCAGTAGCTACCTTGTATACCTCACTCTTTCCATACGAGGTGATTATAAGGAGGTTTATGGAGTAGTAGCTTCCCCCACACAGGACACTATAGATAAAATAAACAAAACCAAAAAGACGATCAGCGCCTATGATTCAAAAGTGAGGGATATATTTAAGGATCGATATGACATGGCCTCGGATGAATGGAGAGTCAATTACGAGAAACTAAAGAGTGGCTGGTAAATTTATGGCGATGCCGTGGCAATATGTGATTTTATACATACCCAGTGGTTTTTTGGTGCTTCTTTGCGCGGCAGTTGTTGTTTTTTTCCTAGTCAAATTAAGGGCGCGGGGCGTTGTTAAGGGTTTACTTGTTTTGTTATCCTTACCTTTACTGTTTGCGGTTTTCTATTTCTCTTCCCGCTTGGCATTTGAATTTTTACCCAACGCCCCGATGTTGGGGAAGTATTACGATTTTGACGGTATGGCCAAAAAATTTGGGGCAAAATGTATATATGCGGGGGCGTGTGGCAATCTGATTAAGATAGATTGCGGGGTGGCCTACGATGGGGATTTGTATTATGTGGAAAAACCAGCGGCAGTGTGGTAAGCAGGTGCGGGGGGTGGTGCCGCAGTCCAGATACACTGGGTACAAATCCTTGTGGGGGCAACGTGTGTCCGCCTAAAGAATGGGTTTGTGATTCTAATTCTTGCGAAGGCATAGAAAGACGAATACGCGATCTGCTGGAAAGGGGGAACTACTGCGGTAAAGACGAAGATTGTATGGCGGAAAGCTATGGTTGTCCGTTTGGTTGCGAAAACCTTTTGAATAGAAACTACGAAGGGATAAAAGAGGTGGAAAAATTATCAGAAAAATACAGAAAAAAATGTCCCGCGTGCTTTTATGGCTGCGCTATCTCTCCGAAGGGGGCGGAAATTGTCTGCAGACAAAGCAAGTGCGTTGATATAAGATATTAAAAATGAAAACAAACCTGAGTTTGTTGAAAGTAATAGGGTTATGCGCGGTTTTTAGCATTTTGTTTTCCGGCGCAGTTTTTGCCGTAGATACTTATCTTTCGCAAAATATTCCCCAAAATCAAGCTGAACTTAAGTGAGGTCTGTTGAGGTCTAACCTCAACACGCCCCTCAACACGCCTCTTTTTTTCTTTACCAGCTGAGGGAGGTCTGTTGAGGTCTAACCTCAACACGCCCCTTAACACGCCTCTTTTTTTC
>Ga0210005_1000808_pt1 | contig 22677 bp, 24 predicted proteins | sample CryGey02umfilter_3_FD_183961 | JGI IMG/M metagenome (GOLD analysis project Ga0210005, IMG submission 183961) | Groundwater microbial communities from aquifer in Utah, USA - Crystal Geyser 4/9/14 0.2 um filter (SPAdes) (version 3) | ecosystem: Environmental > Aquatic > Deep subsurface >... | reverse complement strand
GTGTGGAAAAACAATCTGTCATGACGGAAAATGAATGGAGAATTAATTATCGCACAGGGCGAGGTGCTATTCCTCATCATCAGCACTTATTTTCAAATGATTGTTAGTCAAAATGAGAATTGCTGACAATATAACCTATAGTTTGACATCCGATGCATATATGATATACTTCTTACTGTTAGCTTTAAATGATTATTCAGTAAATGTACTGAATTGAGTCGGTTTAATTGGTAAAGATTTTTTTCTTCTCCTCTTTAATATCGTCTCCTACTTAAGGCGATTTAAATAATTTTATGAACAACAACAGACGTAGTCCTTCTCGTGGTTACCGTGGTAATAATAATAGATTTAATGGTGGCGGTGGACGAAGATATGGTAATAATAATAGTAGAGGTGCTTCTTTGAACCCTTTGATGTTTGTAAAAAGAGCATCAGATATCCAGGAAGCTCCATATGTGTCTCAAAATAGTTTTGCTGACTTTCCATTTGACGCAATGGTTCAAAAAAATATTCAAACTCGTGGATACGATAGACCTACAGCAATTCAAGATCAGGCAATGTCCTCAATATTAAACGGAAAGGATCTTGTTGGCATTGCAAATACCGGAACTGGGAAAACGGCTGCATTTTTGCTGCCACTTCTCACAAAAGTAGCCAAAGATCGCAATCAAAAAGTACTTATCGTGACACCTACTCGAGAACTTGCAGTCCAAATTCGAGATGAATTTATCCTGTTTAGTCGAAGTATGGGAATCTTTTCAACACTGTGTATCGGAGGAGCTTCAATAAATACTCAGGCAAGACAACTATCAAAACGACCCAACTTTGTCATCGGGACACCAGGGCGACTCATGGATTTGGAAAAACGTCGGATTCTGAATTTGACGCAATTTAATAATGTTGTTCTTGATGAAGTTGATCGAATGCTTGATATGGGATTCATTAATGATATTAAACACATTGTTTCATTTTTGCCAAAAATCCGTCAGTCGCTCTTTTTCTCGGCAACACTGCCTGAGGCAACAAAGGCCGTCATGAGAACATTTCTGACCGACCCAGTCATGGTTTCAGTAAAAACTGGTGAAACAGCACAAAATGTCGATCAAGATATCGTACAAACTCGTGGAAGAGATAAAATTGATGTTCTCCATGATCTTCTGATCAAACAGGAATTTCAAAAAGTACTCGTATTTGGTCGAACTAAATATGGAGTAAATAAACTTGAAAAAAGCCTCCTACAACGAGGTTTCAAAGCCGCAGCAATCCATGGAAACAAGACCCAAGCCCAACGACAACGTTCACTCAATATGCTCAAAAACAACGAAGTACAGGTACTTCTTGCGACCGATGTGGCATCGCGTGGACTTGATATAGAAAATGTGACACACGTCATAAACTTCAATGCTCCAGAATCATACGAAGACTATGTCCATCGAATTGGACGGACTGGTCGCGCTGGAAAAAAAGGAGTGGCTTTGACATTTGTTGACTAAAAACCTGACCATCAACAGCTTCATAATTCTATAAGCATAATTGTTACTAGAACCATACGCACCCTCTAAGCACGATCTGACAAAAAGTAGCCCCGCAAAAACGCTTGACAAGCGACATGCTGTATATGTATCATATGTACATGCTTGACTTGAGAAAGGTACTTGGATTTGAGTGGGATGAGGGAAATATTGAAAAGAGTTATGAAAAACATGGAGTTTCAATGCGCGAATCAGAAGAACTATTCACTGATGAAGATGTATTGTTTATTGAAGATGTTAAACATTCACAAGAAGAAAAACGATTTATTGCAATTGGAAAAATAGCAGAAGGAACGGTATTATTTTGTGCTTTTACGGTTCGAGGAAATACAATACGGATTATATCGTCTCGAAAAGCAAATAAAAGAGAAAGGAGGCAGTATGAAAAAACTTAAAAAAATTCCTAAATTTAATAGTGAACAAGAAGAACGTGAGTTCTGGCAAAAGGCTGATTCCACTGAGTATGTGGATTATAGCTCAGCCACGAGAGTACGTTTCCCTAATCTTAAATTGACGGCAAAACCGATCACGATCCGTTTGCCCGAGGTACTTATAGAAAGGGTAAAGGTACGTGCACATCGTATGGATATCCCTTACCAAACATTGGTAAAACAACTCATATATGAGGGAATGGCCAAGTAAAGCAAACCTATACACACCACGTACACACAATCCCTTGACAAAATATAGCCTATAGTTTATATTTGAACGTATATATGTCACCTGATACTGCTCCTGGACAAACTATACCACCATCAAATTCAGAATTGCCAGTGCCTCAAGCGGGTACTTGCGATTGGTTCAAAGAGAAAATAAACGAACGGATTCCTAATAAAAAAGAATTTGCGGCAAGTGTTGTGGGGTTGGGATTAACTGCTTTTGCTGTATTTCATCCAATTATTGCTCATGCAGAAATTATTTCAGACACCTCAGGCGCACCAACTGAGCCAGAACAATTGCTTGGACCGAAAACGCCTACCCCAACAAATACTCCTAGACCTCTTAGGCCGACGTTTACTCCAACCTCTCGCCCCACTCCAGAAACAACGCCGACACCCACACCCATAGAAGTAGAGATTCCAATATTTGGAACTGACATTGGAAAGCCATCTGAGAATGCTCAGGCATTCATTTTGAATGCTGATACACGATTTAGAACTGTACCAAATACTCAAGGGAACGAACCAATTGTACAAAAACAAAATGGTACCTATATTGAAACTGGTCACACCAGACAAATGTCTGATGGAACTTGGAAAGAAGTGTTTGTAGGAGATCAAATACTGTTTGTTCGCACAGACGTAGTCAATTCTAAATTAACTACACTTAGCGCTCTAGACCGTTTAAAATATGCTCGGTTTGCAGATACTCCTCCAATCACTACAACTTTGACACCTTTAGATGATCTGACCAAAGGAGCACTTGCACAAGGTGGAGAATCTGAAGAAGTAGGAGCTGCAAACATACTTATAAATAATTTCTGGGGAGGAGAAGACGTTGCTTCTACGGCACAAACTGCCCCATACAACGGCTTAAGACAAACTCTTGCTATGGCGGCCCTTTCACCAATGGGCTTTGCTGAAACGGGAGGAATTGCCACATACTCATATATAGACCATGAAGGCAATCCTGTAGTAATTGACCCCAACATTAATAATGGCGGCTTTATAAAACTGACGACTAACAAAGATGAATTTAAAAATACGCAAGCAGATTCAATTTCTCTTCAAGATTGGAATGCGCTTGTAGCTGAATTAGGCTTGCAACAAGCTCGTGAAGTTGCAAAACAAATGAATGGAATTAATTTCAGAATTTTTGAAACCATTGTCAATGGAAAAAAAGTGATTTCTAGTCCTGACGGCTATCAAGCAGTAGATTTTTATCTACAATTAACGAGCGAAAAAAATTTTGATGATGGAAAGCCAGAACCTGTAGTTGCACCAACCAGCACACCAATACCAACCGTCGCCATTCCAACAAGGACTCCAGTCGCCCCACCGACCCCAGTTCCTTCACCTGCCACCGCTGTACCCCCAGCACAACCAGTTGAATCCCAGCCAGTCCCAGGGGAGGGGGGGGGGAGGTGCAAAATTTCATTGTACCCAAAAGAAATGTAAATGGTGAATTACGTGATTGGAATATCCGGGATGAAGTTCAAGGTCGCGCTTTAAAAATGCGCATTCTCCAAGATCCTTTGCCTCAATCTGACGTGCAAGAAACTACTACTGCTCTAGTTAACTTACCATCTGATATTAATTTCGACACGACTCAGGGAGATCAAAGATCAACAGAAAATAGCCCTATTTTGGATGCGATTATGAATTCTTCCGACCTTGGATTAGCAAATCCCAATAGTACTGGCGCAGAAGCATTTGAAAATGCATTGCTTTGGATACTTTCTGCTCACTTGCATCAAACTCCTGATACATTAATCCAATCAATTAAATCAGGTCAAATTTCGAATGTAAAAGTTGGGGATAAAGTTTGGGACTTTAGCGCAGGTGTAAACTTAATGCTTTATGAAGTAGTACAGTCCAGCGACAAAATTAAAACAACAAACGCAGGCGGATTGGGTTGGGGTTATAATATTGATTCTGGTGGTGTTTTGAATATAACACCAATGGTACTAAGTATTACAAAAGATCCTGCATTAAACGATCCTGTTAGAACGTCTAAAACTGTACAGTCACTACAGGAACTTGCCATTGATTTGGGCTTACCTCAAACAAAAGTAGATCAGTATAGTTTAATTCCAGAGTTATATAAAATATTAATGAGAACGGGTGTTCGAGATGGCAAGCCTTTTACACGTCCCTTTATCCGCTCAAACTAAAAGAAGTATTTTAATTTCCTGCTTTAAACTGTATTATGTAAAGTATGTCTAGATCCCAAAAAATATTATTATTGGTAGTGCTGGTATTATTTTCCATAGTTTCTTTACTCCTGTATACATATCTAAATGAAAGAAATCATAACATTGAAAATAGAAGTAGTCGAATACCTACTCCCCTCCAATCTACTATAAAATCATTTCCTTTGTTTCCAAGTTCCAATATTGAGCTTAAAAACGAAACAAATTATGAAGTAAGCGTGGATTTATCGTTAGTAAAATCTCTATTTCTTGAAAATGCTCCTGATTTTGCCGTGATGACATTCCCAAAAATTATTATTCATATTCTTGATAATCCTTCCGATCAAAGAATAAATTATCGAATTCAAAATGGAAGCAATGGCTATTATATGGGATATGGCTCAGAAATTATAACTGATGATTCGCTGATTTTATATGTTTATGCGGATGATGAAAATGTTGATAAATTTACAAGCAGATTAAACTATGCTCTTGTTTCTTCAATCTTTTTAGTTAGATTTCCTTACAAGTCCGTATCTGATTTAGAATCAACTATTTCTGATTATTACCAACATAATTTTAAAAATAAAAGCATGTTTACTTTAAGATGAATTACCTATGAAATTTTTTTTGCTTTCTTTATTTTTGTTTCTTTTGGTGCCTCAGGTAGATGCTGCTAGTTACTGTGGGGGATCAGCTGGCAAATGTTGTGACACTATAGACTACATATACAAGTGCTCCGATGGAAGTACCTGCGACTCTTCTGATTTTGGCGCGTGTAATTTCAACCCTTCAGACTGTACAAAATCTGGAGACATAAGTTGTAATGGTGAAGGTGGACCAGCTAGTTGTTTGTTAGTAGCTGGCCCAAGTTGTTCTGCCACATGTGCAGCTCCAGGTCAAAGCGCAACAAATCCAGGTGGATGCAGTCTCGCCACTACAGTGCCAGCCCTTCCCACCAACACCCCCCGCCCTGGACAGCCGACAAATACACCCACTCCCCCCGGAGTGCCCACCAACACTCCCGTTCCACCTGCTAGTTGTAGTGGGCGGTGTGATTTCTCAAAGCCATATGAAGGTTGCAGCTCGATTCCTGGAACCTGTGATAATGGAAAAACATGCTGGAGTTGCAAAACATCTCCCCCTGCTGCGTGTCCCTATCAGTTCTGTGATCCGAGCGTCCTAGGGGGATGCTGTTTAGGGAATACTGCGGGCGGGTGTGCAACAGTAGGAAGATATCATTGCAGCGAAGACGGACATTGTGGACAAAATGATGGCGCTCCAGACGCTGATTGTCATGCTTCACGAGTTACTGTTGATGGATCAATCCCAAAGGGATCTGGTGTATGGCAAGCGAGCTGTTGTGGTGGGTATATTCCCATAGCCACCCCAACCCCCACCCCTACCCCAATTCCCCTTGGACCTCCAAGTAATCTGCAAAAATCTTGTAACGCAACGGGGGACAAAATGACACTGACGTGGACAGCCGGGGCATATGCGGATTACTATTCTTTACGCAAAGACAATAAGGCGGATGGCTTCTCTTGTTCTAATGCGGGCGATTCGTGCGTAGATACAGCAAGTGCGGTCACAACATACGGCATGACTGTTATACCGGGAGCAACGTATGATTTCTGGATACATTCAAGAAGCAACAGCGGTGCTTGGGTACCTTCACCCGGTGGAGTACATCTCGATGGAGTAAGTTGTTCCGCTCCCCCTGGCCCCACCGGATTAACCAAGTCCTGTAGCACCTCAACAAGTGAAGCCACGTTCTCATGGACTGGGGTACCTGGGATATCAAGCTATATTCTTCGTATTGACAAAAATGATGGGCTCATTCCTGAATGGGATCCAACAGCAAGACCAACTACTGATCAATGGATTTGCGTAAATGGAACATCCTCAACAAGACCAATCGTCCAAGGAGCAAACTATCTTGGGTGGAGTGTCCAGTCATCAAATGCTGGATGTTCTGCTCGTTATGGAATAACGACCGCTGCTGGATTCACCTGTCCAGACACATTTCCTCCTCCTGTTCCCACGAGCACTCTTAGCTGTAATTATTCCTATACAAGTGGCAGTAAAAAATACTACACCATTACCTACGCATGGAATGCCGTCACGGATGTCGGAACTGCGGGAATGCATATATACCCATATTGGTCCCAAGCCTCCAGGTATGCAAATTATAGCGATGTTCTTATTGGATGGAACAACAATTGGGGACCTGCATTGACAAGAACTAGTATCGCATATCCTGAAACTGACCCAGTATATGTGCATGTCCGATCTCGAGATGCCCTTGACAATCAATCTGGATGGAGCACAACCCAATCAATAATTCTCAATGATGCAAATTGTGGAGGCCCTTCTCCAACCCCCACTCCTACTCCAACACCAACTCCTACACCCACTGTTCCCCAAAATACAATCTGCAACGTGCAGAGTATCTCCTGTCCGGCAGAGATTGATGTCAACACAAATTTTTCTGTATCTTTTCAATTCTATGGAACTGGCCCAGACAGTTATAAATATGAGTCACGTTCGCTATATCAAGGAACTTCTCAATTGGGATGTAATACCTCAGACGAAACTGCATTCGCTTGGCACAACGACTCGTTTGGCGTCTTTTCTCCAAGTGTGGCAGGAACGTACACATATCAGGCACGATGCTATGGGACAAGCTCATCTGGAGGTGCTTGTGGGTCTGCAGATGACTCACAAAGCTGTACGGTCAATGTCATTCAACTATCATGGTTCAAACTAAAAGACGCATCATTTCATAAGCGTGGAGTATTTTACAACTCAATTTCCAACCCCGCAGGCGCATTCGATTCAGATGATACGACCGAATCCTATTTCATCATTGGCAATGCAGGGCTTGTCTCATCAGATACTGTTATCAATCTACTTCCTGGGACCGTATCTCAATCAAATTTGAAAAAAAATTCATATATTCGAGCTTCGTCTCAACTGAGCGACGTAGCCTCATTTGTAGAATATGCAAAACTTCGAAAAAAAATAAAAATTATTACCAATCTGAGTGAGCTCGAATCCGATACGATCAATATTCTGCATGGAGATATCACCATTAGTAGTGTGAGTGATGTCAATGCAAGCATTCAGAATGCTGTCATTATTGCAGAAGGCAATATCAATCTCAACAACTTCCCTGGGAACGGAGATACATTCAACCCAAGTGCCAAATCTATTGCCCTTATGGCAACAGGGAGTATCAATATCCATTCAGATTTTAAGGAAATAAATGGGGTCTTTATCGCCCCTTCTATCGATTTTGCATCAGATGTTGCGTCAGGGGGTACTGTTGAGACACCATTAAAGATCAATGGAAATATTATTGCAACTCGCAATGCGGCTGAAATCAAGCGATCACGTGCAGTAGTCGACCGCAATAAGCCTTCAATCTTTATCGTCTTCAAACCAAAAATGTATATAGACCTTCTGATTCACTTGTCACAAATAATTCAAGAAGGAAGATTAATTCAATAATATGCACAAAAAAATAGTAAAAATTATACAATCAGGATATGGTAAAAATATGAAATTAGATAAAATTCTCACAATCATTTTCGGCGTGATGATCATTGTTGTTGTCTCTCTTCTTTTTGTACTATTAAAAAGTCGCTCAAATATCCCATCTCCATCTCTTGCCCCAGATGTGCAAAATTACACTCAAGCTCCAGAAAAAGACAAACCATTTGAAGTACCATTTGATTATGTTGTAACTAAAATAACCACAAGTCAAATTTTTCTTGAGGGAAAAAATGGAGAGATATCAGTTCCTCAAGACCCTGACAAAGTCACCGTATTCTTTCAAGAAGGCGATCAAACAATCCCAGCATCACTCACAGATGCTCAGATTGGTCTGGAGGCAAACCTCACAATAAATCCTGGTGTTTCTGCAGAGCTTTATCTTATTCCAAACAAGAAATAAGGTAAGAGTTCACTCTTCTTGACACACATTGCCATCCCCGTGCCTGCCCGCCTCTGGAGGGAAGACGGGGATCCAGTCTATAAATTTCATTTCAAATAAGGTAATTTGGGTCTGGATTCCCTCCTTCGAGGGAATGACATCTTAAAAACAACAAATAATAAACTGCACTACTTGGGAAACTCAGGTGATACTATAATAGCTGTATGAATTCTTTGTTGAGATATGGGACATATCTTCTTGTTTTTTTCTTACCTACACAACTTGGGAACATTTTTCTTCATTTCTCAATCATATATTGATGGCATTCGGATTGATTATTTGGCGCCTGCATTGTACGGGACAGATATCCTTGTGATTATCCTTGCGTTTGTTTATGTCATTCCGGACCTGATCCGGAATCTAGAAATAATTAAAAACTGGATCCTGAATCAAGTTCAGGATGACAAGTTACTATATGTTCTTATTTCTTTATTCTTAATTCTCAATATTGCGTTTGCACTCTCACCAATCATTAGCATATATAAATTGATTAAACTTCCTAACCTCGGAGGTTGGATGAAGCTGGATGCTCCAAAACGGTCGGATGATACAGTGATGACATGGCTATTTGACAAAGTATGATTTTCATATTAATATGAAAACATGCAGAAAATAATATTTGAAGATATGGTAAAGGTAATGGAGCGAGGTCAGGTAACTATCCCTTTTAAGTTGAGGGAGATTTTTAATTTGCGAAAAGGATTTAGACTCTGGATAAGAGTTGATCAGAATCAAAATATAGTTCTCGAACCGATAAAAGAGAATAAAGCAGAGGAATTGAGTATGTGGTTGCAAAAAATGACAAATGATAAAAAACAGTATTTTACTGATTTCGACGAAAAAAATTTAAGACAAATGAGAGAAAAATCTAGGAATAAACTCTTACAACTATATGGAAAAAATCCTAGTTGACACTGATATTTTGATTGAGTTTTTTAGAATAAAAGATAGATCGCTAAGTCTTTATTCAAAAATATTCAGAATCAATACTCATATTCCGATGATTTCTTCAGTAACAATAGCAGAACTTTTTGCCGGAAGAAGTATACAAGATAAAAGAGAAGAGGCAATTTTAAAAGAATTTTTAAGCAAAGTTGAGATTTTGTATTCAAATTTTGAGGTAATGAAACTTACAGGAGAAATCATGAGAAGCTCTGATTATAAAGCAACATTTCAAGACGCCGAAATAGCTTCGTGCGCACTATACTATGAACTACCCCTTTTGACTAAAAATGTAAAAGACTTTCGTAAAATACTTGGATTGAAACTATTTGATGAAAATGGGTAAGTTGATGTATATGCTAGCGCCACCGCCCCAAACGTTGTCCCCAGGGATTTCCAGAAAATCGGGACTGTCTCGTCGCATACCGTCACATAGGCTGTCAGTAAAGCCCGATAGGACACCTCCCTAGGTGTCCGACTCGAGCCTTTAATATACTCTATATTTATCGATTTTTTCTTTAGTTTGCAGATCGACCACATATGCCACCATACATCCTGTTCCACAACTACGACGTACAATAACTGCATCATCATCTTTCCATTCCCAATTTGATGTCCAAGTATCACCGCGATATATTTCTGTAATAACTCTTTTATCAATATCTAAAACCGATAGTACAATCTCACCAAGTGAATGATCCTTGGGATAAAAAAAGAATCCCAGCTTTTGATGAGAAGGGGATAGTTGAGCAAAACTTACATCATGACCATTATAAAGTAGTGGTCGTTTTGCTACATCGTTGGTAAAGAACCATCTCCAGTCTTCTTCTGATAAATTCCATGAATCAATTTTGTGAGGGAGACTAGACACATCTATCGGATCGTCAATAATAATCGGATCAACCACAGAAAGATTCTTCATGTTCAAAGTCTTAGCAGTATTGTAGGAGGTTTTTTCTCTTGGATTTTGATGGATTTTATTCCAGCGCGACCACGGTGTAGCTGGTACTTTTAAAAGCATCAAAATCTGTAGGAAAATTATTATTATCCCAAACCCAATTTGTGTTTTCATAATTTATGAAAAATAAGCATAGCCTTATTATCTGATCTTTCTATAGTCAGAGCCAAAGTTTCTTTAGTCGCCCAATATGGAGTAGAAATACTATTGTCATAATAGTGATTTGCACCACTAGTTGGATCTTTTAATTCACCATTGATCACCTTCCCAGCAATATCAAAGCAGTTATACCAAGCAGTTTTATCAACGTCATTGTCCTTCCAAAAAGGATTTTCAATATAAGGTCTATTCCTGTCAGTCTCATTAAAAGCGCTGTACTGCTCGGGTTTAATAATCACTTCATGATATGAATTTGCCCATCTGGAATCCTCAACTCTATTTCTGATACTCCAGCCTACTGCAATTCTTGCTTTATCAGGATAAAGTTCATCTCTCGCTTCACCAAAAATAGCTCTTGCTAAAATCATCTTGTCCGTATCATCATAAAAATCCCCCGTCCATTTAGGATTGTCAACTGTTGGTAGTCCAGCAGGAAGTGGCAGAGTTTTACCAAAATCCAGAACAAGTTTGTTAAGAGTTGGAATTCGATCGGCATCAAATTCAATGTAGTGTAAATCCTGTGGTAAATTTATTGTAAATATTTCAGTTTGGGTTTTTGTTGGTGAGACCCAAGGCAAAAGTGAGCCTGCATATCTCCACAAGAAATGTTTGATAGTTCGAAGTGGGTTTCCTTGTGTTTTGCCGTCAATAGTGATCTTGACATCGTCGCTATCTCTATCATGGCGGGAGTATGTGAGAGTTGGTGTTATAGATTGTATAGCTAGGTTGTCAAGTACGAATGTAATCCATGGTCGCCTGTCACCGTCTTCGGCTTGAAGTTTAGGTTCCAGAGCAAGCTTCTTGGTTGGATCCAAAACATGGATCTGTAGGTTCTCAAAAGTGGCTGTGTCAGTAGGCTTGTCTGTTTTCAATATGATCTTGTGGTCTCTACCTTTGAGGAAAGTGAGAAAGTAAATTGTTTTGGATAGATTATGCAGTCTTCCTCCGCTGAAAGCTGCTGGTGAGTCAATCAGTCTATTAGAACGAAGTTGAGGAAAGGTTTTATCTTTATCTATTTTAACCGTTAAATCTTCATCATCTGTAGAGTTTCTACTAAGTTGTTTTTCACTTTTTGCCCGAGCTGTAATGATGATCAGGTGATAAGAAGAAAAACTGAAGAACCTTATTTCTTCTTTTGTTTTAATTGTTCTACTGTGCCTATCCTCAAAAATCAGCTTCATACTCTTACAATAACATAAAAATCTTGGACTATGTCGTAAATTTTTCAAAATATACCTGCTCTTTGGGAATATTTTTTTCTGTTAGATAACTGCGTAGAGAATCGACAATTGGCTGGCTACCGCAGAGATAGCAATCTAGAAAATTGATAGATGATTTATGATTTTGGATTCAAACCCCGTGGTCACTCTGGCTTGGCCTGCCTGTCGCAGGTAGGCCAAGAGTCTATTATGTACGCGTACTGTTACAAACGAACCCGTGTATTTGTATGAGATTCTGGATGCGCTGAAACTATACTTCAGCTTACCAGAATGACGAAAATGAATTTCGTAATTCAGGTTATAATAGCTGTATGCATTCTTTGTTGAGATTTGGGATATTATTTCTTATATTCTTTTTACCAACACAGCTTGGGACGTTCTTCTTTATCCCTGAGTCATATATTTCGGGAATCCGAATTGACTACCTTGCGCCAACTGTGTATTTCACAGATCTCATCATAGTTTCTGCGATAATAATCTTCCTCATCTCAATCATTCGATCAAACAAACATATTGTTTTAACAAAAAAATGTGTTGAACTTTTCAAGAATAAAGTGACTATTTTCATATTCATTTTGATTGTATTAAATATTTTCTTTTCTCTTGAACTGGTTATTTCTTTGTATAGATATTCAAAACTTCTTGAAATCGTGTTCGTATATTTTGTGGTGCGACATACCAAAATACTATCAAAACATATATTATGGACTCTCGTGCTCTCGACATTTTTGCAGCTCTTGTTGGTGGCGCTACAGATTGTAAGTCGCGGATCAATACAAGGAATTTGGTACCTTCTTGGAGAGCGATCCTTCTCTCTTTCAACTCCCGGGATTGCAAAAATTTCATTACAAGGAATTGAGCTTATGCGCGGATATGGGACGTTTTCACACCCAAACTCTCTTGCTGGATTTTATCTCTTATTATATGGATTTGTTTCGTTTTACCAACCATTTGATAAGTTCCAACTCCTTCGAAAAATGTTTCTCACCATTGCGATCGTGCTGATTTTATTTTCATTTTCCAAAATTGCGATTCTGGGTTTATTCGGCATTCTGATATATAGCAGTTTTAAGAATAAAACCAATTGTGTTATTTGTCGCACGTCCCAACTCATCTTGCCAATCGTTCTTGGAGTTGTATTCCTCTCAGGAGTTGGGGATCCAGAATCATTAGATAAAAGACTGTGGCTCACTGCATCATCACTTCAAATTATCAAGGACCATTTACTCAGTGGAGTTGGATTGGGGAATTATCTCGTAGCGCAAAGTACATTTTCAATCCCCTATCCGTACTTTTTTCTCCAACCGGTACATACTATTTTTTTGCTCTCAATAGCCGAGTTTGGCATTCCTTTACTTGTGCTCATTATGTATTTGCTAAAAAATATGATCCAAGTGATTTGGAAGTCGCCCGCAGGAAAAGCAGTAATAATTACTGTCGTATTTACTGGATTATTTGACCACTACTGGCTCACCCTTCAACAGAATATACTTCTCATTCCTGTGGTCTTTGGATTGCTCTTAAGATACAAGTCTGTGGTAAAATAAGTCGTCTCATAGCCAATAACTCCAAGCTAAAAGGCTAATATATGCCCGGTCGTTCAATGGTAGGACATACGGCTCTGAACCGTATAATCATGGTTCGAATCCATGCTGGGCAGCATAATTTCTGATCTCCTTGGAAAAATGTTCTTTTGCTATACTAACATAATATGCGCGACATTTTTCCCTTTTCACAAATCAAATCCTCCGATTATTTACTTCTCAAAAAAAAATTAAAAGACCACGACTATTCTTTTCAAACCTTTATGAAATATAACATTAACCCTTTCAAATTTTATCCCCTTGAATTGGAAATCTTACCATTTAGACTTCAAAAGGGAACAAAAATGACACTGCTCATATTGTTATTTTTCGCAGGTCAACCTCTTGAAAAGAAACAGATATATACTATCTTTACTGATTCAGAGCTTCGCAGACTTCTAGTAATGATGGTTTTGCGAGTGATTCCATCAAATAAAATTCAATCAAATGTTTTGATAATTCCTTACTTAAAATACTACTTCATAAGCGACTTCAAACATATTAGACCATTCGATGTAAAAATAAAGAGATTCCAAAAAATTTATCCTGTGAGCCAGGACTCTATCGATCTTTATGAAGCTTCATCAAAACAGAAAGTTGATAAAACGCTAGATTTGTGTACGGGATCTGGTGTGCAAGCTATTTTAGCTTCCATATATAGTTCGTCTGTTGTCGCAGTTGATATCAACATGAGAGCCCTACAATTTGCACTATTTAACACTCGCCTTAATAAGGTTACCAACGTTCAATACGTGAAAAGTGATATTTATTCTGAATTATCAGATAGATCGTTTGATTTAATTTTGGCAAATCCTCCTTATGAAATATCATTTAAAGACTCGGCTATTTTTCGTGATGGGGGACATCAGGGAACAAATATTCTTGAAAAAATCATACTAGACTTGTCACATAGATTAAAGCCATCCGGCTCGTGCGAAATTGTCACTCGCCTCCCTGAATTTATCCATAGATCAAGATCTGAATTATTTTCTCAGTGGCTCAATCATGATGCGTACAAAATACGATACCTAGAATATTATCGAATTGATATATTCCAAAATATTGTAAATGGTTTTTTATTGAAAGAACAAATGAGCAAACGCACGCATAAAATATCTGACGTGGAAAAGCTTGTTGATTTCTATAAAATGAATAAGATTACATGTATAAGTTATGGAGTTTTAAAGATTAAGAAAGCAGATGTATTTTCATATAAAGAACAAAGGCTCCTAAATACCATGCACATCCCCATAACAACAAATTCACAAATTGATGAAATGATGAAAGAAGAAAATTAATTTTTTATCGTTTGGATTTCGCGAACCCTCACCAATCCTCTATACTATCCTCATGTGGACAGTATTTGACCTTCTCAAACGATTCGTCTCGGATCTTTGGAAAGCTGTCATTTTTGCTACAATTGAGTTTGATGAAAATCTACAGATGACTCAAAACACATCTCAGAGGCTCCTTATTTGGGGAATAATTGGGGTGATAATACTTCTTCTTTCGTATGGGTTGCTCTACGTCATATGGTACTTTCTCGATGCAATCAAAGTGAGTCCGCTCTAAAAGTAGCCGTTAATACACGGGGGAATACAATACATATTCCCCTGCTACCTGCAAAATGTATCCCAGGACAATTAGTATTAATCCAGTAATTCCCACACGCCGCTCTCGTTTCATTTCTGCAAATACTCGGGTGTCGATTTTGTGCTCCTTCCAAACACGATGATGGACCATTATAGCAGTAAAACCAACCATAACTTCTCCAATCGTCTTTATCGTGAAGCCAACAAGCTCTATCATGTTGTATTTTTGAAATAAATAATATGTATGTTGAGGTTATGCAATCAGCATGTACATATAGTACAGTAAACTCTATAAGACCTGCAAGGCGATCTCACATGAAAAATGGTAGAATGAAGATATGCACAAGCCGCTTGTCTTCTTTGTAGATATTGATAACACGCTTCTTGATAATGATCGAGTTGTTCGAGAAATCAAGCACTCCCTCATAAAAGTGCTCGGTCATGGGGAAGCAAATCATTTTTGGAAAGAAAATGAAGAGCTTCGATCGAGAGCTCACTTAGTTAATTTTCCAAAAGTTATTAAAAAATACTGCACGGAAAAACATGAGGAATCTTGCGAATTAAAATTGAAGAATATTTTTTATATTATTGATTTTAAAATGGCGATGTTTCCAACTTCGTATGAAGTTCTCAAACATCTTAAGACCATGGGTCGTGTGGTAATTTTCACTGAAGGAGATCGACTGTATCAGAAACAAAAAATTGAGCGATTGGAGCTTGGCAAACTTGTTGACAAGATTTATTTATATAGAGATAAATCTGAACATATTGACGCAGTGTTGCTCGCTTGGAAAGACTTTCAACCAGTCTTAATTAATGATCGTTCTGAAAAACTTATATTGATAAAGAAGAAATACCCAAAGACAAAGATTGTTGAAGTGTGCCAAGGGCATTATTCTACTGTTGACCACGTCGCACACAAAAAACTCGACAAAACAATCGAGTCTATCGAAGAAATACTCAAACTTCAGACCGCTGATTTTTATTGAGTGTCTTCAATGATCAGCCCCTTGTATGCCACTTGGCACAATAATATTATCTATTAGCCTCACTTCGCCAATATAAACCGCAACTAAAATCACCATATCAGATTCTATAACCTTCATTTTTGCAAGCTGAAGTGATCGAACGGCCACATACTCTACTTTGCTTTTTGGTAATTTCACAAGCTCAGATGCTACAAACTTCTCGATATCTTGAGGATTCTGAGCACCATTCAATATCACACTTTTTGCTTTTTGTAGAATTCCATAAATCCGAGTGGATATTTCTTTCTCCTTATCTGACAATCGCGTATTGCGAGACGACATTGCCAAGCCTGATATCTCTCTGATTGTTGGGACACCAATGATTTTTGTATCTATATTAAAATCTTTTACCATCTGTGAAACAACAATAAACTGCTGATAATCTTTCAGGCCAAAATATGCCCGATCAGGCCTTATTATATTCAGCAGCTTTAGCACAACTGTCGCCATTCCTTCAAAATGTCCTGGGCGAAACTCCCCTTCAAGATCATGCGTGTGCGCGCCTACCGAAATTGACAGTTGAAAATCCTGAGGATATATTTCGCACGCAGAAGGTATGAATATAAAGTCTACAAAGTCTTGTATCAGCTCCACGTCCTGCTCAATGGTTCGAGGATACTTCATTAGATCTGACTCATTCGTAAACTGCTTGGGGTTTATAAATATAGACACAATTACCCTTTTATTCTCTTTTCGAGCTTGTCGAATCAATGCAAGATGCCCATTGTGTAGCGCTCCCATTGTTGGGATAAATCCGATAGTATTTTTACTATTACTTGGTTCTTGTGCAATTTTGGCCATTTCTTTCAGAGATTTTATTACGTTCATATCAGTAATTATAGACTATTAACTGAGTTATACACATATGTGGATACTATTATTATGGGTTGTTTAATGAACTACCCCGTATCAAGCTGCGAGGAATTCTTCCTGCGCTAATGATAATTTACGTCCAAATATATTACAATGATGGTATGTCTACAGAAAAAATTGTTGGCTACTCACTTCTTGGTGTCGGAATTTTATTGATGATCATCGCATCATTTCAAATTATTCTTGTGTTCACTGGAAAGGCTACGCCAATTCAGGTAATGAAGTCAGCTCCTCAAAAAAACAATCAAAATACTACAAAGAATGTTGATACAACAAACCCCGACGAACTTCTTAAACAAGCACAACAAGATCCATTTTCTTTACTTGGTTCTGGTGGAGGCCTTGGAATGCCAGATATAATCGACCCTAAGACTATAAACGATATGCTTAATCTTACAGTTTATTACTTCATTATGCAGTTTGTCCTAGGGCTCGGATACAAACTTGCGTCGCTTGGGGTGCAAATGGTAAGACCTCTTAAGATTTCGGTTGAAAAAAGTGCTATTTCCCATTTGATTAAAGACGGAGAATCTAATACGAGCTAAAGGATTTGTTCGAAAATAATATTGTACATATTTTACATCTAATATGAGCCATGGACAAAAACCACATTTCCAACTCCTGAAGGATGCATGGATCAAAAGACATCAAAAAGCTCATAAAAATCTTTGGAGTAAACACAAAGCTTCGCTCCAATGGATGAAGGATAACTCAAAACAACTTATTGTGGGATCAGCAACAGGACTTCTCATGCTCGCACATCCCGCAAATGCTACAACCATTACTCAAGGATTTTTCCCCACATCCAATCCATCTGAGGAACGCGTGGCGCATACCCGAGAAGAGCTTGTTCATCAGCTTTCTTTGCTTCTCCCCGATACCGTACACCCTCTTTCTGCAGATGAGCAAAAACAAATAGGACATGTGTTAACTACGTTTTTTCATGTGCCAGCTACAACCACTCTTGATGGGAAGAGGCTCAATCGTAACTATGGGATTATTGGAGCCGAACAACATTTGATGAGATATCCAGGTGACACAATGCAAACACATTTTGGAAACGAGGAGGATGGGGTATTTTGGTCGTCTGGAATGGCACCCGGCCGAGGTGCTTGGGGATACTTTGCAAATTCTCGCACTGAAATGACCGATGAGGATATATTGAGAGAAAAATACTACATCGCTGTGCAAACATTTCTTTCACCAGGATGGCCAGAGAATACAAAAGAACTTTATGCATTTTTTAAATATCGTAAAATGCTCGTAGTAAACCCTGAAAATGGAAAGGCTGTGGTCGTGGTGATTGGAGACGCAGGACCAGCCCAACAAACAGGAAAACATCTTGGAGGATCTCCCGAAGTGATGGCTCATCTTGAGCGTCAAGATGGTGGTGCTCGTGGTCCAGTGCTATACTATTTTATCGACGACCCTGAAGACACGATCCCTCTTGGTCCGATTGTTTTTGATTAATTATATGAACAAACAATTCTATACACATCTTATTGATATTAAGGATTTGAAAGTTGACCTTGAAAAAATTGAGATCTCCCCTCACGAACATCAAGAACTTCTTACTATCGCCCATAAAACTATTCACCATATAGTGATTGATATTGTACTTACTGAGCTTGACGAAAAGGAGAAAAAAATATTTTTAAGTAACTTATCAAAAGATGATCATACACTTATATGGAGCCATTTGAAAGAAAGAGTTGAAAATATTGATGAGAAAATTAAGGTAGCCTCACGCACAATTATCGAAGAATTACGAAGAGACCTGGATGAAGTAAAAAACTCACTTTAGTGTGTTTATCGATAAAAAACAGGTTTATCAGTTTGTGGAAGAATTAAACTCATTCGGCGATCTTTTTTACTTACGCGCTCTACAAATACTTTTATTTTTCTCCCAATTTCAAAATTTTCATCTCCAGTAAGTTTGCTCACATGAATCAAACCCTCAACTCCTGGTTCTAGTCGAACAAAGTATCCATACCTCTCTTTTCTTACGACCTCTCCTTCCAACTCTTTATCTTTTGGATACTTCTCTACAATCTCTTCCCAAGGGTCATTTGCTAAACGCTTTATAGAAAGATTGAGCTTTAGATCTTCATCATTTTTTTCGACCACAATAGCTTGAATAGTTTCTCCTTGTTTTACATAAATTGAAGCATTTGTCACTTTTTCCCATGATATTTCTGAAATATGAACAAGTCCTTCGACTCCCTGAACTTCACAAAATATCCCAAACTCAGAAACGCCGAGAACTTTTGCGTCATATGTAGTATTCAACTTTATCTTTTCAAAGCGCTCTCTCATGTCTTTTTGAGATATCTGTAACACGGCAGCTTTCTGTGAGACAACAAGACGATTTTTTATTTCATCAACCTCGAGCACCTTTACTTTTATTCTTTGTCCTTGAAGTCGAGATGGATCTTCAAGAAAACCTGTTGTAAGTTGAATTTTGGGGATGACGCCTCGTATTCCCATAAAGTCGATAAATACTCCGCCTTTCCCATATTCTCCACACACTACCTCAATATCAGACTCTTCTTTCTTTTTCTCTTGGAGAATATTCCACTTTCCTTTTTCAAAAAATGTTCGCATTGAAACAACAGGATACCCTTCTCGAGATTCTGCAGATATGATTCGAACTTTTACTGTGTCGCCTTCGCCAAGATATGGAAGGTATGTAGTTATTTCCTTGAGTTCTTTTTCACCTAATACAGCTTGCGCTTTTGCACCAACGTCAAAAAGTACATTTTTCTTGGAAAGAGATAGTATTCTTGCGTTTACTTGTGTGCCTTTTCGAATGTTTGATACATTACTTGCCTGAAGAAGCGCCTCCATTGGGTTGGGGTTTTTCGTATCATTTATTTTTTTTGCTTTTGGCATAATTCTCTCTCCTTTACTGTCCTAAACAGGTTATTACTATACCATATTTCATATAAATTACAAGTTTTTTTCTGGCACTTTGTATTTCTATATGACTATTGAGTGTTTTTTAATAATTCCTCGGCTTTTGTATTTTGTTCCAACAATTCATCAAGAACGTCAATATCTGACTCTGTCACTTTTCCAATGACCAAAATGATGACTTCTCTATGTTTTTGGTTGCTTTGACTTAAATCGACTATAAATGCGCTTGCGTATTCTCCACCTTGGTTTTTCAATTCTTGCAGAATTGGAGGTATGAGTAAAAATCGACGTTCAGCTGTTTTAAGTTGTTCTATCGCGGCCTGCTCTTTTCCCTCATTGATCAGGGCAATTGCAGTTGACATGTTTTTGTCTGACAAATGAAGATAGAGTTTTGCTTTTTTTTGATTATCTCGTGTTGTGAAGATTAATATGTTATCTCTAATGACTTTTAATATATAAAGTGGGTGCCCTGGAAGAAGCCCTGGATATGGAAGTTGGTACAGCACTGTTTTTTTTTCGATATCAACCGACTGTGGTTCGGTCATAGAGTGCAGTGTAGGCACAAATATGATCGAAAGGGTGATAATGAGAAATGATGTAATAATTCGTTTCATAAGGTTTTAAAAAAATACAACCCCGCTCTCTTGGTACTAATTGACTCTATTATTAATAACAAAAGAGCGGGGCCGCATCTTGAAGAAAAGTTATTTAACTCTTCTTTTAAGGCTTTTTCCGGCTGTAAAACCAGGTGTTTTTGTTGCAGGAATTTGGATTTCAGCTCCAGTTTGTGGATTTCGTCCTTTTCGTGCTGCACGATTTCGTACGAGAAATGTACCAAAACCCGTAACAACTACCTTTTCACCTCGTTCCATTGCTTGAGCAACAGTATCAAAGACTGCATTTACTGCATCTTTTGATGCTTTTGAGGTTAGTCCTGCTTTTTTTGCAACTTGTGCAATTAAATCTGCTTTTGTCATTATTTTCACCCCCTCCCTATACTTAATTTCTCCGAGATACCATACTTAGAGTCTCGGAGCAAGAAATATCATTAATACACCCTTACAGGGTATATTTTAGAAGGCGTCTTGTCAATCCATACTTAAAATATCTTTTTGTTACAATCTATATCAAAATCTTTTTCTACTAATTCAATTAATTACACTATTGTGACAATGTAAGAAAAGAGGTAGTAAAGTAATTAATAATAGTAACTAATTATATTTAGCAACTGCTTCTGCCCTATATTCGCGTAAAACCGTCACTTTTATCTGTCCTGGAAATGTGTCAAACTTCGTTTCAAGCTCTTCCTTGATTGTTGTGGCAAGAATTGTTGCTTCATCATCCGAGACTTCATTAGGACGAACAATTACCCGCAACTCTCGGCCCGCTTGAAGCGCATACACATCTCTCACTCCTTTTTGTTTTTTTGCGACGTCTTCAATTGTGGTTATTCTTTTTAGGTATTCTTTGAAGTCCTCATGACGCGCACCTGGCCGTCCGCCTGACACCGCGTCGGCAATATATACAATGATTGCCTCTATAGAATTGAATGGGACGTCTTCATGGTGAGACGCTACGGTATCTACGATTTTTTTTGGAAATCTGTGTTTATTGAGAAGATCAACGCCAAGATCAACATGAGACCCTTCTTTATCTGTCACAACTTTTCCAATGTCATGAAGTAGGCATCCAAGTTTTACCGTGTTCACATCTGCTTTGAGTTCATGAGCAAGTGAGATGCCAATTTTTGTTTCTTCAAGGGTATGAAGAATCATATTTTGTCCGTATGAGTAGCGAAATTTAAACTGTCCAAGAAGACGCACAACCTCACTTGGGAGGCTAAAAATACCAACACGATGAGCTAGATCTTCTCCTGCCTTCATAATTGTTTGGTCAACCTCAGATTTGACTTTTTTCACTATTTCTTCGATTCGTTGCGGCTGAATGCGTCCATCTTTGATAAGTTTTTCAAGCGACAACCTCGCCACTTCTCTGCGCATTGCGTCAAAAGATGAAATTCGGATCACTCCCTCTTCTTCAAGATCTACATCGACCCCTGTTGCAAGCTCAAAAGCACGGATATTTCTGCCGTCTTTTCCAATAATCCTTCCTTTGTAGTCGTCGCTTGGAAGTTGAATCACTGCAAGGGTGTATTCAGATACATAATCTGTCGCTCCATATCTCATCGAGTCGATGAGAATTTCTTTTGCTTTTTCTGTAGCTGATGCTTTTATCTCCTCTTGTGACTCACGTATTTTTTTGGCAATCTCTCCTTTGAGTTTTTCTTCCCATGCATCAAGGAGGAATTTCCGCGCTTCATCCTTTGTCATCTGCGCGACTTTTTCAAGTTTTTGGATGATTTTTTCTCTCTCTTTTTCATACTCTTCTTTTTTCCCATCCATTTGATCTTCTTTGGTTTTGACCATTTGCTCCTTTGCTAGAGCTTGTTTTTCGCGCTCTTCCAAAAGTTGCTCTTTCCGAGCAAGCCTTTTTTCAAGCTCAATGCTATCTTGAGCAATTTTTCGATTAATCTTCTCTACCTCTTGCTTTGCTACAAGGGCTTCTTGATTTGCTTGAAACAGAAGCTCTTTTGCTTCTTGCTTCGCTTTTTGTATTTCTCCTTGTCGTTCCTTTTGAAAGATCGACTTAATAAATGATTGAAACATAATGTTTATTGTTTGAGGCAGCTTTTTGAGTCAGGAAGGCGATTGGATTGATATGTACAGCTTGCGCCACAAACCAAATATACACCCATAAAAAATGGGTCGTTGTGACTCAAACCCTTATTCGTCTGTGTGATCTTCGAAATAAATTAGGACTGTAGAGGGTGACATATAAAATATAATCGCGTGTATTTGCTCTGCTTCAATAATTATTAACCCTTCTATTGTACTGCTTGTGAGAGGATTCTACAAGACCGATCTATTAAGGTAAGAGTTCACTCTTCTTGACACACGTTGTCATTCCCGCCCCCGATCGGAGTCGAGGGCAGGCTCCGGCGGGAATCCATTCTCCAGACTATTTCA
>Ga0210005_1000804_pt1 | contig 22793 bp, 27 predicted proteins | sample CryGey02umfilter_3_FD_183961 | JGI IMG/M metagenome (GOLD analysis project Ga0210005, IMG submission 183961) | Groundwater microbial communities from aquifer in Utah, USA - Crystal Geyser 4/9/14 0.2 um filter (SPAdes) (version 3) | ecosystem: Environmental > Aquatic > Deep subsurface >... | reverse complement strand
TCCTTTATTCTATCCGTTAAAATACAGGAGCTTATCCATATTTTATCACAAATTTTGCTATACTCATTTTATGAAAATTTATTTTCTCGGTACCAATGGATGGTATTCATCTCCGACGGGGGATACTCCTTGTATTTTAATTGATAGTAAAGACCATTATGTGATTTTTGATGCCGGAAATGGGATTTATAAAATTGATAAATACATAAAAGAGGATAAACCAATAAGTCTTTTTATCAGTCATTTTCATATTGATCATATTTCCGGTCTTCATATTTTAAATAAGTTTAATTTTAAGCAGGGGATCGATATATATATGGCCCGCGGAAGAAAAAAAGATTTTAATTTATTTGTTAATCCGCCCTACACAATCGGAATTACCAATGACAAAAAAAATATCTATAACATGAAAAGTAATATTAGACTTCATGAACTTGAGGAAGGGGAGAGCAATGTTGGTTTTCCGGTTATGATGAAAAAACTTTATCATGGTTTCGAAAATCACGGGTTTAGAGTTACCTTAGAGGGAAAATCTATCGTCTATTCCGGTGATACAAAAATTGTTTCCAATGGTTTGTTGTTAGCTAAAAACGCCGATCTTCTTATTCACGAATGTTCAAACATCAGTTCCCCAGAAAAAAGTTGGGGACATGTTGATCCAGTTCAGGTAGCTAAATTTGCTCGTGACGCCAAGGTAAAAAAACTTGTTTTAACTCATTTTGGCGCTCATCTTTATGATACTTTGAAAAAAAGAAAAGAAGCGGAAAAAATTGCCAAGAAAATTTTTCCAAACACAATTGCCACGACTGATGATTTAATTCTTGAGGTTTGAATTAATTAGGAACGGTGAGAAAATTTCTTTGATGATTAAGGTTTTCGACACGAAAAGCAGCGTTTTGTCTTCTTAGTCCAGTAAGACCGCTGAAGTTAGGATTTATTCCTTTATCATTTAGAGCAGGTGACCTTACCCGAACATCTTCATTCTTAGGCTTTAAGAATACGACTCTATTATTGACTATTTTCGGATGATTTAAATCCAGATTTGTATTTATAGTATGTCCCAACAGCAACTCTTCAATAATATTATTAATTCTCTCTCTTTGATCAGGAGTGATATCAAATTGACTTTGACCAAAAAAATAATTTGAAAGAGAATCAAACATAGTTCCATAAGTTTTTGTTTTGTCTTGATTAATTTCGTCGAATCTATAAGTTCCCAATAAGAAATTTAGAAGATGATAATTTCTTGATAATTGATCATTTGAATATTGAGCTTGGACACCATAATTTACTCCAATTTTATCCAGTCCTGCCGATAAAGCAGAAATAATACTTTTGGCATCAGCTCGACTTTTCATATCAGAAATTTCCTCAAAACTTGTTCCCGATGAATTAAAAAGATTTTTAAAAGTTTCTGCAACTGTAGGATAGGCATTATAGTAGCGCATAAAAATTAGCTCATTCGAATTAGGACCGTATTTGTTTTCAATAATTACTTGTCCGAAATAATAGGCAAACATTTCTTCTAGAGGCATGTATTTTTTTTGTGTTCCAAAAAATGTTTCTGTCTCAAAGGTTAAATCGAGAAATGGAGATTGATTATATTGGTCTTGAATCCTTCTAACAACACGAACATTATCTTTTACGGCAATTTCTTGCTCTGGTTCAATTTTCCCGGACTCAACTGCCACCGGACACGCATGAGCAATTTCGTGAGCCAAAAAACTTCTCACATAGTCTACATCTTGAAGTCTATCCGTCTCGGAAAAGCCGATGTCGACACCTTGCGGAGTATAACTTGTTGTGGCAACTGTTATCATGCCTTTTGAATCGACAGAATCTAAGAAATTGCTACTAAAATGAACTAAACTTAAATCATTTGGTAAACATTTTGGAGGAACTAAAGCCAAATACATAAGGCCAAGTTGAATAATTTGTCTTTCTGTTAATGGGATTGAAGTTGCGACAGCCTCTTTGCCTGCACAGCCAGATAAAAGCATTGTTGCAATAAGAATTCCATTTATTAGCCTTCCATGACGGTTCATATCTCGATATTATATCATATATATTATGGGTTATAAGAGATATAAGAGCAAGTCCCCTACTTCCCAAACACAGTTGCCACGATTGATGATTTAGTTTTGGAAGTTTAAATTACTTAGCTGGAAAATCGGGGATGGCGGGAACATCAGCTGGTGGAGGGCTTGATACAGTCGAGTCAGTTGAATCGGTAGTCGGTTGAATCGGTGGAGTTACAGATGGTTGTTCAACGACAGGTGGAGTTGGTTTACCCTGAGCAGAGTCGAAGGGTTCTGCTTTTGCTTGAAGGTCATCCATAACAGATTTTAAAGGGTCCGATGAAACGGTTGAATCGGTTGAATCAGTTTTCGGTTGAATCGGAAGATCAGTTGGAGCAGGAGCTGGGGCAACTGTCTCAACGGGAGACGCTGGTTTTGACTCTGTTTCAACGGGAGGTTTTACCTCAGCAGCAATCCCAAAAACCGTATCAAATTCCGCTTTAGTAAATCCTTTGAGAACGGCGATCGTTCCGTCATCCTTTTCGACTCGGGTGATCGGAGTGCCGGCAAAATTATTGGAAATAGCCAGCATTTCCGTCAAAAAATCCTTATTAGTTTCCAAATCTTTTTCTTCAAAGACTAGTTTGTTAGTATTTAAATACTCTTTTTCTTGTTTGGAAAACGCGCAATCTTTAATTGTATAAATCGTGATTTTCATAACTAATTTTCAGTATGGAGGATAAATATTTATTTGTCAAACGCTTTTAATTCCTTCAGCTTCCACATAAAAAGGGCGGCGCGGTTTCGTGCGTTAGCATCTATTACAAACCGAAGAGCTTCTTCAAGAATGGCCCGGGGAATGGTTTTGGCCAGCTTCATATAAAGGCCTTTTCTTCTTGTATCGCCAAGCTTATTGGCAAGATGAATTCCAAAGGTCTGAAACTCCCGGGAGACATACTTATCTTCTAGAGGGTTGAATTTTTTTAAGATGTCTCGGATGGACTGCATAGTTTATTGTACAGTTTAATATATTCTCTGGCACTTTTGTCCCAGGTAAAGTCCTTTTTCATTGCATTTACAATCATTTCATTAATTTTATTTTTGTCATTTTTCCAAATTGCGACTGCCTTTTTCATGACCATTTCCAAATCAAAGGATGAATATTTTTTAAATAAAAATCCATCAACCCCATCAATAATTGAATCCTTAAGTCCTCCGGTTTCCCTGGCAATCGGCAGAGTCCCGTATCTCATTGCAATCATCTGAATTAATCCACAAGGTTCAAACCTGGACGGCACCAAAAGAAAATCGGAGGCAGCATAAATTTGTGAGGCAATTTTTTTATCAAATACGGAAATATAAGCGACATTTTTTTTATAAAAACTAGCCAACCACAAAAACTGATCCTCCCACTCAATTTCACCTTGTCCAAGAATTACAAACTGAAATTTCTGTAAATTTACCCGCCTGATCATTTTATGCATGATATCAAGACCTTTTTGTTTAGATTCAAATCGTCCAATAAATCCAATCAGTGGAATATCATCAGATACGGTAAATCCAAGTTTATCCTGAAGAAATTTTTTGTTAAGATGTTTTCCCTGAATCGGAGAATCATTAACTCCATAATGATAATTTATATTTTTGTCGTGTACAGGATCTCGGGAATCATAGTCGATCCCATTTAAAATACCGGAAATTTTTTGGCCTTCATTTCTAATTATCTCATCCAGGCCACAACCGTATTCTTCAGTTAAAATCTCTTTGGCATAAGAAGGGGAGACAGCATTAACTAAATCAGCGTGTATAATTCCTTCTAGCAAAAAATTTACCTGCTTCTTTTTGGTTTCCCATTGAATCACCCGGCATTTACTGTGATCTAATCCGGTTCTCTTGATGACGTCAAGAGAATATTTTCCTTGGTGATTGAGATTGTGAATGGTAAGTAAAGTTTTGAACTTAAGATTATTGTGCTTAATAAGCAGTGGAATCAAACCCGTATGATGATCATGACAATGAACAATTTCCGGAATCCAGGAAAGGTAATTATTTTTTAAAATTTCATAGACACAAAGATTATAAAATGAAAAAGTATCACGGGAGGGAATATCCAGCCATTTTTCATTTTTTAATATATAAACGGGGATATTTTCATCAAGAAAATGGATTTGGAAAATCGTTACTTTTTGTTTTTTTCCATCATAAATCGCTGTAAATTTTTTTATTTCTTTTTTTTGAAGTCTGTGAAGTTTTAGGGCTTTATAAAAAGGTAAAATAACCCTAACGTCAACTCCCTGTCGATGTAAATTTTTTGGAAGCGCTTTAGCAACATCACCCAGACCTCCAACCTGAAAAAAGGGAACCAATTCCCAAACTGCAAATAAAACCTTCATAAAAATAAGTATAGCAGTTTTACCTCTACTTATTTTTGATTATTTGCTGATAAAGCTTTTCATAATCGTCAACCATTCTTTTAACATTAAAATTTTTTTCCACATGAATTCGACAGTTACGTCTCATTAATTTATATTCATCTTCACTCATGGAATATATTTTTTTTATGGCTTCCTCTAAACCGTTTAATCCAGTTTTTTTAATAATAAAGTCTCCTCGAATATCACTATCCGAGGAATTGACTATAAAACCGGTGATGCCATCTTTTATGATTTCCGGGACAGAACCTCTCGCATAGGCAATCACTGGTGTGCCACAAGCCATCGATTCAATCATCACCAGGCCAAACGGCTCTTCCCATTTTATTGGAAAGAGAAATAACTTGGCATTTTGATAATGAATTTTTAACTTGCCTTTATCTAAATAACCGAAATGATGGATAAAATTATCATCAATATTTGGTTTAATAATATTATTCCAAAAATTAGAATTCTTTACATTAGTTCCGAGTAGATAAACCTGTTTTTGTAATTTTTTAGATAAGGAAATAATTGTCTCAATTCCTTTATCTTCGACCAACCGGCCAACAAAAATCATATAATTTCCAATTCCTTCTCCTAACTCAAACTCATCACTTTTTAAATCAAGACCATGATATATGGTGGCACAATAATTTAAATCTGGATACAACTTTCGTTGAGAATTACTTATTGATATTAAATATAGGTTTTTTTTAATTTCAGATAAAATTTGATTTTTTACTTTGTCCATTGGGCTATGAAGCGTTGAAACAGTGGGAATATCAACAAGCGGAGCATAAAAAGCGCTTCTGGTATCGAAAATTGAGTGAATAATATCAAACTTATTTTCTTTCGCCATTTGATAACATTTGGATATCAAAAGTCGCTCAAATTCAATATGAGGTCCAATACCAATTGATGGATCGAGAGACGTCGATGTTTTTGTAGTAGATACGAGATGGGCAGAAGTAAGTGAATCACCTGACGCAAAAAGATAGACATCGTGACCTTTTTCCACCAATTTTTCTGTTATCGTATGCATTATTTTTTCCGGAGCACCGGAAAATCCAAAAGGAACAAACTTCGGTTCCGGTGGTAAGCGAATGAAATTAGAAGCTAAAATTGCGATTCTCATTTTTTATTTAAAATTTCATAATAAACCTTCTCATAATTATCGACCATTTTCTCGACGGTAAATAATTGCTCGACTCGACTACGGCAAGCCTGGCGCATTTTTAAATATTCTCCTTGTGGCATGGAATAAATTTTTTCAACTGCCTCTTTTAGGCCTTCAATACCGGTTTTTTTGATTATCCAGTCACCAGTTTTTTCTTCATTGGATGGGTTAACCAAAAAACCGGTCTCTCCGTCTTTAACAATTTCCTGGACTGACCCGCGGGAATAGGCGATTACAGGACTTCCACAAGCCATTGATTCAATCATAATAAGACCGAAAGGTTCCTTCCATTTAACCGGAAATATAAACGCTTTTGAACTACCGTAATATTTGTGGGTTTCTTCAAAAGTAACATTGGAAATTAACTTGATTTTATCATTAAGATTAGGTTTGATTACCTTTTCAAAATATTCTTCTGTATCTTTTCTGATACTAGCTCCAAGTAGAAGTTTTTTCCCAGTTATTTTTGCGGTTTCAATTGCATCATCTTCACCTTTATTTTTTGAAGCTCGCCCAATCCAAAAAAGATAATCACCACCTATTTTATTAAATGGAAAATATTTTCTGTCAAGTCCATGATAAACGGTGGTAATATAATTTAAATGATCGAAATGAGTCCGGAATTCATCAGAAATACTAATAAAATTTAAATGACAAAACTTTTTCATCAACTCATTTTCCGTTTCCCGATTGCGGGGTAGTTGGTTATGGAGAGTATGAATGGTTGGAGTTTTGACAAAATCACAAAAAGGAAATGAAAAATAATTAGCGTGAGAATGAATAATGTCGAATTCCTCGGCTCGTTTAAAAACTTCGTAATTAACATAACTATTGACGGCATTGAAGTTTGGGTCACAATAATATTCAATTGTTTTTAAAAGGGAGGATTTAATCGGTGAAACCAGTTTAGCTTTTGTAACTGATGTTTCCGTAGCAAATAAAGTTACTTCATGACCTCGCTTAACTAGTTCTTCGGTGATGTAAGAAACAATTCTTTCGGTACCACCATAATTTTTAGGCGGAACGTCAAACCAAAACGGGGCGATCTGAGCAATTCTGAGTTTTTTCATAAGGACACTCTTTATAAAGACAGTCTTATTTAAGACTGTCTTTGTTTAAGAATTTTTAAATAGGTTTTTTCGTAATTATTGACCATAGTTTCCGTTGAAAAATACTTGACTGTATGGTCTCTGCAGTCTTGAGGTTTAATTTGATCAATTTTTGACAACGCAGTTTTTAATCCTTCAATTCCGGATTCGGGTGAGACAACAAACCCGGTTTTTCCGTCTACTATTAACTCTTTTACAGCTCCTCGATCAAATCCTATTACCGGTGTTCCACAGCTCATCGCTTCGGCCATAACCAGTCCAAACGGCTCATACCAGTTAATCGGCATAAGGTAAGCCTTGGCATTTTGCATCAGTTTGGCGACTTCCGGTTTTGTTAAAACTAATTCGGAAGACAAGGGACCGACCCATTGAATCTTATTTGATAGGTGCGGTTTTACATCTTGATCGAAAAATTTCATATCCTCAATATTTCCTGACATTAATAATCTAGAATTTGTTTCTTCAGACAGTTTGATTGCCCATTTAATCCCCTTTGGATCCATAAAAGATCCGTCTGGACTTTTTGCTTTTGAAAGTCGACCAAGCCAAAGTAGATAATCGTCTTTCTTTTCCTGATACGAATAAGTATTTGTGTCTACACCGTTATAAACGACTCTAAAAATTTTAGCTTTTTTGAAAAGTTTTTTATGGGCTTCAGAAATTGAAATATGGTAACACTCAGGAAATAGACTTAAAACTTCATCATATTCCGGAAAAGCTTGAGCGTGGATAGTTGAGACAATCGGAGTTTTAATATTTTTGGCGATTAACAGATTAATAAATTCCGGATAAGTATGGTTATGGATAATATCAAAATTATTTCCAATTTCTTCGATTTTTTTTGCAAGTTTAACTAAATAGGCGGTTTCCGCGTAAAAAGGATTTTCAAAACCAAGCGTTTCGACAAAACCTTTTTCAATTACGGGAATTATTTTTACGCCGGGAATATTGCTATCAGCGGTACCAAGGAGACTTACTTGATGGCCTTTTTTGACCAATCCGTTGGCAATTTCATAAATTACCCGAGGTCTTGCAGCTGGTATTTCCGGAGTAACCTTTCTTTTAAGCAGAGAAACAATAAGAATTTTCATCATATCTTAATCATAACTAAGTTATTGTTTCTTAGCAACTATATTCTCAATTTTTTTTAGAACACCATTCTTAGTAATAGTCGGTTTTTGCAGACATTTATCATAAAGATTGTAAAATTTTGTTGTGATTTTGTCCCAACTGAATTTTTCTGTAACGGTTTTGTAAGCGCGTTCTCCCATTCGTTCTGCGAGCTTTTCATCTTTAAGGAGTAAATTTACTTTTTCAACGATCAACTTAGGTGATCTTGATCTTACTAAAAATCCGTTGTAGCCATCTTTAACCAAAGTCGTCACTCCACCTTTGCGACTGACGACGACCGGAGTTTTATTGACCATTGCTTCAAGAATAACAAGACCTAACGGTTCGTCCCAGACGCTGGGTGCGACGTAGACATCGGCGCGTAAATAATAGTCGTTGATAGTGTCAAGCTTAGAAGAAAAGTAGCCAACCATATGAACGTTAGTTAATTTATATTTCAAAATTAAACTTTCCAGATATTTTCGCTCCGGCCCATCGCCGGCGATGACGACTTCAGCTTTAATTTGCCGGGCCGCCTTGATTAGATATTCAACACCTTTATGTTGAGTTAATCTTCCGGTGAAAAGGACCATCTTTTCATATTGAAATTTTAGTTTTTTATCTATCCAAGAAACATCTTTATTAAAATCAACATTATTACTGATTCCTGCCGGAATTGTTTTTGTTTTTTTTGAAAGATCATGACCGAACATATCTAAATACCACTCGCGGGTAAAATTGCTGTTTGCAGTTATATACTTGGCTCTTGTGGAAGCATCTCGAACTTGGGATTTCCAGCGACCATCTTCTTTAAAATAATAAAGGTCACTGCCATGAGTCATAATTAAGTATGGAATTCTGTAAAGATTGGAAAGCTGACGGGCAATGGGTGGTAGGAAGGCAGTATGAAAACAGTGAATTATATCTGGTTTGAATTTTTCAATTGTCTTGGCGCTTCGAAGTAAGTAATAATTGTAGGTTTCTATCATTTCTTGAGCGGTAAATTTTGAATATTTTTTTGCTTCAGGCAACTCTGGATTACCGACGAAAACGCCAGCTATGGGAGGATGAAGACGAAATAATCTTGCTTGTTTATGTTTTAAAAAACGAGAATCAGGAGCAACGATGGCTGCTTGATAATTATCGCCATATTTACTTTTTAAATTAGCAGTAAGACGGCGGAGCCAATTACCCGACCCATTGCCCCAAAGAGGAAACATATAAAGATAAAGTACTTTCATATTTATGACGATTATTATAACATTTATTTTTGAAAAAAAAATCCACTTGACAAAGTTAGCTAGGTTAGCTAACATAAGGTATGTTAATTTCAAATATCCATGATGCCAAATCAAATTTATCGAGCTTAATTGCGCAGGCTCTTGCAGGTAAGCAGGTAATAATTGCCAAGGCGGGAAAACCAATCGTCAAACTTATCAGATATATTCCTGAAAAAGTTCAAAGAATTCCTGGTCTTTTTAAAGGGCAGACTTGGATGTCTGATGATTTTACCGATGAGAGTACAGAGATTGAAAAAATGTTTTCAATAAAATGAAATATTTACTGGACACTCACATATTGATCTGGTGGGCGGAAAATAATAAAAAATTAAAGCCTAAATATAAAGAAATTATTGCCGATCCAGTAAACATGATTTTTATCAGTGTTGTCAGCGTCTGGGAAGTAATTATCAAAACAAAGCTCAAAAAAATAAGATTAAAAACTTCGATAGAAAAAATAATTGAAAGGTACGGTTTTCACATTTTAGATATTAGGATTGATCACGTTTTAGAGCTAAATAAATTAAAGGACTACCATAAAGATCCGTTTGACAGGCTTCTTATCACCCAATCGAAAGTAGAAGATCTGACTTTATTGACTGATGATAAGTTGATTAATCAGTATTTTAAAAGGAATATTTAATCCGGATTCCCTAAGAGCAAACTAAACTACAACTTTAAACTCATTCTTCAAATGTAGTTTAAACTGTTCGAAGATTTTAGGAAAAATTTCCGTTTCCAACAGTTTTTTTTCTTCGGGTAAAAAGTTTTGCATAGCATAAGTTTCGCCTGGAATCTTTTTATCAGGCAACCTATTATCAATCCCGATTCTTATCCGCCAAAAGTCCTTGGTTTTTAGATGTTGTTCAATTGACTCAAGGCCGTTATGAAGAAGAGGGCCAGAGGCAAACTGGATATGGAATTTGCCCAAGGGAATGTCAAGATCGTCATGAATAATAATCAAGTGACTAGTGGTTAGTGAATAGTGACTAGTTAATTTTTTGACAAATTTTCCTGACTCATTCATATAACAATCGGTTTTCATTATCCTTAACCCGTAAACCCGTAAACCCGTTAACTCTTTAACTGAATAATCCACAAACAAATGCCCAACGTTATGGCGGTTGTTTTGATATCTAGGACCAGGGTTTCCAAGGCCGATGATTAAGATCATACAGAAATTATAATGTATTTTTGATATATTAAAATTAAAAGTGACTTGTCATCCCCGTGAAGACGAGGATCTATGGTTTCTGGATTCCCGCCTACGAGGGAATGACAATTCAAAAAAACGATTAGAAATTAGGAATTAAAAATTAGAAATTTTAAGATATGCCAAATTACATTCCCGATTTTTCCAAAACTCACTGGATGGTTTCAAATCCCGTTCGGACAACACGTACAGGTATGGACGGCAAGCCGTTTCGGTGTCCTTTTTGCGCTGGCTCTGAGGGAGATACTCCACCCGAAGTTTACCGATTAGGAAAGGGTGAGGCAAATAAACCCGAATGGTCAGTCCGTGTTTTTGCAAATTTATTTCCAATTACCGAACTTCATGAAGTTGTCGTTCATTCACCAGATCATGAAAAAAATCTTGAAGATTTTCCACTCGTTCAGGTAGAAAATATTATCAAAACCTATATCAGTCGTTTTAATTTATTGAAGTCAAAAGGCAAGGTTTTTATTTTTCATAACTATGCACTGATCAGTGGGGCTTCACTAGCGCATCCACATTCACAGATTACCGTAGTTCCAAATGACATTCCAACAGTTACTTTACCTATTCAACCACAGGTCAATGTAGTTGAACAAGTAGGGGAGTTTATCAGTTACTGTCCTGATTATTCTGAATGGTCTTATGAGACTTGGATCAAACCAATTTTCAATTTTCAATTTTCAATTTTCAATCAAACTCAAATTTCTAATTTTTCAAAAATTTTACAATCAACAATTTTAAAACTAAAAAAAATTCACGACGGAAATTTGTATTATTCAAAAAAACCGTTCGGGTACAATTTTTATATCCAACCTTATGGTGATTGGTTTTTAAGAATTATCCCTCGCTTTATGGAAAGAGCGGGGTTTGAGCTATCAACTGGAATTATGGTCAACTCCGTTGAAGCAAAAAAGGCAAGCGAGGAGTTAAAAAAATTGGTATAATATAGTCATGAAAATACCGAAAAAACTACAAGGAGTTTTGTGGTCTGCTAACACAGACAATCTTGATTTGGTAAAGGATCGTTACTATATTATTCATCAGATACTTATATACGGAAGCTTTGACGATTTAAGGTGGTTATTTCGACATTATTCCAAAAAAGAAGTCACAGGAGTTTTTTTAAAAGCTTACAAAAACTATCCAAATAACGTATTTTATTTTGTCAAAAACTATATTTTAAATTTAAAAAACATTGACCTTGACGAGGACGACTATGTTACCTCAATTCACGGACCGATTAAACAAAGAACGGCAACAGGTTTTTCAACAGCTTAAAGCTTTTGCAAAAGAATTTGTATTGGCTGGCGGTACGGCAATAATGCTCCAGATTGGACGACGCGTATCATATGATTTTGATTGTTTTTGCGAACAGTGGAAATTACCCCTAAACATAATGATGAAAGCACGCAAGGTTTTTGGGTCAAAAATTATTGTAAAGTTAAAAACTGCTGAAATGATCAGTTTTTCTACGGAAACAGGTATCGATGTTAGTTTTGTTTGTCACCCTTTTAAGATAATCCGACCAGTGATAAAAACAGATACAATCAGTCTGTTTCATTTAGACGATCTGGTTGCTAGTAAAGCCTACACAATAGGTCGACGTAACACTTGGCGGGATTATGTTGACATTTTCATCTTTATGAAATCAAAAATATATTCGCTTAAAAAAATAGTTGAATTGGCAGATAAAAAATTCGGCGGTGAATTTAATGAAAAATTATTTCTTGGGCAGTTGACATATTTTAAGGATATTGATGTTGTGCATGTTGACTATCTAGTTCAATCTTACTCCGAACAAGAAATAAAATCTTTTCTTGAAAAAGAGGTAGAATCTTACGTAAAAACAAGGATTTGAACTATCAACGGGGATAATGGTCAATTCAGTCGAGGCAAAAAGGGCCTCAGAAGAACTAAAATAGGGTCAGACCCTCGACGAGGGTCTGACCCTAAATATAAAGCGTCCTGTTTGTCATCCTCGCACTTTGCCGGCCGAAGTCTTGACGAAGGCTGGCAGAAGGGGATCCAGTCTAAAATATCCTATCGTGAGTTATTTGTATTCAATTGCTATTGATTTTACCTTTTGATTATTGATATATTGATAAGTATGGATCAGAGCAAAAAGAAAGCCTACCTATTCATAGACGGCTCAAATCTTTATTCTTCCCAATTTGAACTTTTTGGTCCTGAAAAATATTTAACTTTTCCTATTGATTTTTATAGTTATAAAATGCTATATTTTTCGTATTAGTAATGAGAAACGTAAAAGTTTTAACAGATTTTCAAAAAAAGAAAACAGCTGAATGGATTTTAAACATATCTCAAGCGTCAGTTGTGGCGGGAGTTGGTAGTGTGTTCTTTCCTGAGATAGGTAAAAGAATAGGGTATGCGGGCATAACGGCTGGTGTCATTTTTGCTTTAATTTTATATTTTTTAGCGATGTTCATTTTAAAGGAGGTGAAAGATAATGACTGAACTTTTTAATTATGTATTGAACAATCCGGCTTTTCAGGCAATATTCTTTCTTTTGATTCCTGTGGTGGGAATTGTTCTTTATGTTTTTCCGAGGTTATCAAAGAAATAATTCTAATCAAAAAAAAATACTTCGCAAAAAAATCATTTTTGTCATCCCCTTGAAGAAGGGGATCCAGTCTAAAATTTCCTATCGTGAGTTTTTCTTTCACAATTGCTATTGATTTTTCCTTTTAGTTATTGATATATTGATAAGTATGGATCAGAATTTATCTGCGGAGGAAAAGAAAAAAAATTTAATTAATAAAATTACAGGAATCTTACTTGATGAAATGTTGAAAAAAAAGGTAGATCAAGAACTTGGGCAAGAGATTGCAACTTATATCCTTAATCAAAGTAAAAACGTCAAAGATGATAAAAGTCTAGATGATTTTTTAAGGCAATTGGCAGAAAAATATTCTATTTTTAAACTTTATTTTGTAAATTCAAGCCTTGAAAATCAGATAAAAAAAACCGATGAAGAAAAAATATCTTCAATAAAAGATCAATTATCAAAATTAGCCAATTTTAAAAGTCAATAATTATGGCAGAGGCTACATTTAATGCTGAAGTCGCAAGACAGGCTGTTGGTGTGGCTGCTAATCCAGAAGCTGCAATTACCGGTACGGCTAATCCAATTTTAGAAGCCGCACGTGTGAGATATTCTGCTGGTCAAGCAGAAGAATCTTTGAAAGTAATCAGCGGAGAAGTCGTTCCCTATACAGAAAAAGATGTAAACAGAGTGTTACTTTGGAATTTAAGTTCAAAAAGAGACAGTACAACGGGAGAAAAACAAGATCCTACTAATCCTAATGAAGATCAAAGATTTAGAGACTCAAAACAATTAGCCGAGTCAGCTCGAAAATTTATTGAAAATGGTCATATTGATGCTACATTAAGAGGTCCTATCGTTACCTTTTTAACAAAGAATAGCCCAGCAGTTGCTAGTGTGATTGCTGAAATGAACGCGGCAGGAGCTGATGTAAATGCTTTTGTTGATGGATTAATGAAAACACCTGGATTTAGAGAAAATTTGAGAACGTTGTTTATTGAAAGACTTGATCCATCTAAAAGACTTAGTCAAGAAGGATCTGTTAATAATCTTGAATTAGATATTGCTAAATTAAAAGCACAGTTAGGGACAGAGGTAACTCAGACTCAAATTGATATTGCTCGAACAGAACTAGATACTGCTAAATCAGCCCTTACTCCTCACACAGCCGAACTAATTCAACTACAAGCAAAAAATAACAAATTTAATGAATTGAATGACGAAATAAAATCTATAAAAGAAATGTATAACAAAAATAGAGGAGTCGGAGTAGCTTTAGAAACTAACAAAAACGATTTATTAACACAAAGGACTGGTTTAGATCCTGCAACTCAACAAACTCAAATAGATTCGATTGATGTGCAAATTAAAAAAATTGATGGAACGCCAGCCTATGCTAATTATGCGACTGCAAAGGCGGATTTGGCAGAATATTCTGCGTTACCGGGTGAAATAGCGGCCCTCCAAGTTGGATTGGAACCGATTCAACAAGATATACAAAAAAAAGATGACGCCCTTAAAGCTTTGATAGAAAAACAGAAAACAAATATTACTCCTCAAAAAAAAGCCGAGATTGAAGCAGATATAAAATTAAAAACAGGTTTATTAGCAGATGCTAAGACAACTCTTGAGGCTGAGATGATAAAGTTTTACCGTGAAGTAACTCATATGGGCCAGGATGCGATGGAAAAACATCTAAATAGCGCATTCACTACAGTTAAAGCAATGTGGAAAGAAGAAGCGGCTAAGCAAGCGGCAAAAGATACAACTGAAGAAGGAAAACGGGCTGCTTTAGCTGTCGAAAAAGTTCAAAATCTTTGGAAAACAAAAACTACGAAAGGCGGTCTTACTTTTTACAAACCAGATAGAAACAAAGCTAAAACTATATTGGATGAAGCGTTCAAAGCTGGTGGTGGAGAAAATATTGCGGTATATCTTGAAACCAAGACGGCTGCAGAATTAGGTATTACAGCAGAAGAACATACAGCCTTGAAAGAAAAACTAAAAGATCCGGACTTTAGAAAAGCCCAATCAGAAGGTTTAGCAAAACAAGCCTTAGCTGATTATTTAATAGCCGGTGGAAGACTAAATAAAGATATGGTAAATAGCTTAGCTACAACTGATTTTGGAAAAGCACTTATAACAGAAGCTAGAGCAAAAGTTGATGCAGCAAAGCAAATGTATAAAGATCAATTAGGAAACGGTGTCCTTGATAAAAGTACGAGATTTGGGGAATACTTTAAGGGTAATTGGTGGAAATGGGGGATTGGGATATTAGCATTGTTAATAATTCTTGGAATAGTTTCGGCAGTTAAATAAAAAATTTTCAGAATTTATTGCTACCGGAAAAAAAGATGATGCAGTTGAGACGGCGAGATTTTTGATCGAAACTTTGGACAATGAAAAAACCTACATTTTAATGAACTACTACCTGATGAATTTTCTTTTAGCTTTTGGCAAGGGGGTAAAAAAAGAATCGATGAATCAAATTCAGACGATTTTAGCAGCGGAAAATTTGGTGCCAAATGGATTTGTCAGCGTCGTTGAAAACTATAAAAACCTCACTAATAAATAGGAATTGCTCTTGATATCCCATACAAAAACATTATAATTATATTTATATGAACAGAACTGTTTTACAAGTACCAATGACGATCGACCTAAAAGAGCAGGCAGAGTTGGTTTCTTTCGATTATGGTTTTTCCTCACTTCAAGAGGTAGTTCGTTTTATGCTCAATAAATTAGCCAGGCGTGAGCTTTCTATCACCGTTTCTGAAGTTGAGAAAATTGAGAAACTTTCACTTTCCTCACAAAAACGTTATCAAAAAGCTCTGACTAATATTAAGAAAGGAAAAGATATTTTTCGTCCAAAAAATTCAAGTGAATTTTTAAAAATGCTTAGAACATGAAAACGTATTTCACTAAAATCTTCAAAAAACATTATCTAAAAAGAATTTACTCCAATAAAAATCTAGATCATCAATTCGAAGAACGGCATGAACTGTTTGCAAGCAATCAAAGAGACCCGTTATTGAAAGATCATGCCTTAGCTGGAAAAATGAAGGGGTTTTAAATAACGTCACTTATTTTGTAGACGTAGGCTCACACAATCAAGTATATTAAAACTTCATAAACTCATTTCGCCTTACTCTCAACCTGCTACAATTTAAGAATGTTAGACGGAGCACCTTCGGCAGAAACAATGACTCGATTTGAGCCACCCCGTGTTGAAACAAAGGCACCTCAAAACTATACTCCTTTACCGGAGTTTGGAAGGCCAACAATGTCTGAACCGCCAAAATATGTAGAACCAACAACTGCAATGTTACCACAAGATAAAGCATTAACCGATCGATTAATGGCACAGATTATGGAAAAGCCAAAATCTAAATCGCAGGAAGTTGTTCCACAAATCGAAAAAAGAAATTTGCAGGAAAAAAAGACTCAAGGATTTTTTGAGAAAATTTTAGAGTGGTTTAGGAACTTGTTTAGATAAATTTTATTTTTTCCCCATCTGCTTATCTACTTTCACATAAAAAATCAAAAGAAGAAGGAGGACGATTAACATTAGAGCAAAAGGCGTCATCTGCTGTTTAAAAAACTCAGTTAGGTCAATTATATTTTTTAATAATCTGACTTAATTTAACTGATAATAAATATAATGAAATTATTTCTTTTCCTCAACTCCAAGTAGTCTTAGCACAACCTCTTTCCGGTATCTTCTATCTCCCTGCGAGTTGATTCTGACTTTCTATCTTGCTATAATCAACTATATCCACCGCCTCCGGCGGTGAGCGCTCTTAAGAAGGTTTACCGGTGTAGTAAAATAAAATAACTCCGCCTGAAAGGCGAATTCCAGGAGGAGTTATGAATAATAAATACAAGCGCTTATCACACAGCGTGTGGTTATGTACATATCATATCGTATTCTGTCCCAAATATCGATATGGAATATTGGAGGGGAAAAGTGAAGTATTTGTCCGGAACCAACTGTACAAGTTATGCGGGCAAAAGGATCAAATGGCAATTGAAGAAATCAATATCCAACCTGATCATGTTCACTTAATATTAAGTATTCCTCCAAAGTATTCAGTTTCCGAGACCATGGGATACTTGAAAGGAAAGGTAGCTGTAAGGTTATTTGAAAATCAGAAAGAGCTGACTAGACGTTACTGGGGTAGACACTTGTGGGCACGAGGTTACTGTGTATCAACAGTAGGACTTGATGAAGATAAAATTAAAAAGTATGTCAAATGGCAACAGCAAAAAGAACAGCAAGGTTGAACAAAAGATATAATGTTATTAATTAACGCCTTTCAGGCGAGTATCATGCCACCACTTTGAGTGGTGGTAATTGACTATTCGATTATGGATCCTTCATTCGTTACCATTCGTTTTGATAAATCGCATCTGACTTCGATTGGTCAGCGGTTATATTCCCAAAGCCTGGATTTGATCCGTGAATTGGTCGCCAATGCTTACGATGCCGACGCAACGAAAGTCAACATTACTGTTGACAGTGAAAACCTGACGGTCGAAGATGACGGATCAGGTATGAACAGGGAGGGGATCGAACAGTATTTCACGATCGGTTCCCCTTTTAAAAAAGAAAATCCAGTAAGTAATGTTTTCAAAAGAACACGAATTGGAGAATTTGGAATAGGCAAATTCGCCGTTTTATCTTTATGTGACCGGTTTGAGCTATATACTTTTTCTAATGATTATGGCGCGACCGTTATCTTTGACCGGGCCGATTTTGAACAACGGGGTGATTGGAAAATGCCGATTATTGAACATAAAGGAAGCGATGAAAAAACCGGAACTCGGATAACCCTTTTTCATTTAAAAAAACCTTTGTCTTTATTTGACTTGGAAAGATATTTAATTAATCTTTTTCCGTTGACTGACAAAGATTTCTCTCTCTTTCTTAACGAAAAAAAACTACAACCGACCTACATTCCGGGAGAACGATTTAAAATATTTGAAACGACTTCTTACGGAGTGATTAAGGGAGAAATTATTATCTCATCTTTGATGTTGAATAAAGATCAGGTTGGAATAGGAATAAGGGTAAAAGAAGTTTTGATAAAGAGGGAAACTTTTGAGGTTGAGGCTTCTCATAGCTTTTCTTTTCGTAGATTAACCGGAGAAGTTAGAGCTGACTATCTACCAATCACAACCGACCGGGGAAATTTTTTAACCGATTCAAAAGAGTATCAGGAGTTCTGGTTGATTATGAAAAAAAAATTGCGACGGGTAATCAAAAGTTTGGAAAAATCGTCCGTTTCTTATCAAGACAAAAAGGCGGAAAGATTGCTTTCTGATGTTTTGGTAATGATACGAGAAGCATTGGGCAAAAACCGTGATATCTTTATGACGGGCGACCTGCCACTTTTTAGTAAATCGAACCAAAAGAAAAAAATGGATGGTCAAATAGGTGATAAAATTATTAGTACGGCCCTTTCCAAAAAATCCTCAACACTAAGTATAAATAAAGAAGAACTTTCTGGTTTTAAAAAAGCCTTAAAAGAGGCGGTGCAAAAACTGCGTCCAAAAATCAGGCGCCGGGTCAAGACGCTACTTCGGGATGAGAGGCGGATCATCAAAAAAGTGAAAATGGGTGGAAGCGAATTTTTGGTTTCCTTTGCTCATTTGGGAGAAGACGAGAGGGAAAGTTTTATTGAAGGAGGAATGGTCTTTATCAACCGGGATCATAAACTTTTTCAAAAACTGGAGCAAAAAAGTGACTTGATTTTTTATCATTTGGTCCGATTGGTTTCTCAAGAACTGGTTAAATTTTCTTCACCACGGAATATGGAAATCGCCTTTGACTGGCTAGGAAAACTAATTAAAGATGCTTACCTTGCCAATAAAGAATTTTCTAACAGGAATAAATCAAAATCACTATCTTGACACGATCGTACCAAGATAGTAATCTTATTTTAAGATGAGCAAAAGAAAAAGACTATTAGGTTATGGAGAGCTTGCTAAGGGGATTTTAGAGTATTTTATAGAGGTAGATAAAGATATCTATTATAAAAATTTAGGCAGAAGGGGAGTTGGACTTCTTTATTTAATCGACCATTTAGGATATTTGTTAAAATCGGTAAAAACTTTACAAGAAAAGAAGTTAAAAATCAATCGGGTTCTTCAGAATCTTGAAAAAAATGACATATTAGACCTTCAGGAAGAAAATGGTAAAGTCACAGTTTATTTAAAAGATAAAAATCACCCTAAAATTATTGAATATTCAATTAAAAGTCTTTTAGATTTTAAAATAAAAGAAAAAAAATGGGACGGGAAATGGTTTTTGGTTTTTTTTGACGTGCCTGAAGCTCAAAGAAATAAACGTGATTATTTAAGAAAGTTTTTAATTAAATTAGGATTTTATCAATATCAAAAAAGTGTATATCTTTTTCCATACGAATGTGAAAAGGAAGTCTCTTTAATAAAGAAAATTGTTGAAGGTGCAAAGTACATGAAATATATAATTGCGGAAAAGATAGAAGACGAACTAAGTGCAAAAGAATACTTTAAGTTACTATCTTGACACGATCGTGACGAGATTGTAAATATAAAATTTATTTCTCTTCCTCAACTCCAAGTAATCGAAGAACGACTTCTTTTCTATATCTTCTATCTCCTCGTGAGTTAATTCGAATGGCGGGGAGCTTACCTTTTTTTCCCCAGCGCTTTATTGTCAGGGGAGAGATTCGAAGTAAATCTGCAACTTCACGAATCGTCATTAAATCAGGTAAATCAGAGAGGGATACTTTTGGTGTAGTTTTGTTAGTGAGTGACATGGTTTGTATTATAAAAGATCAAATATCAAAAAGCAAATATCAAAAAGAAATTGTTTCATTGTTCCATGGTTCAATTGTTAAAAACAATCAAGCAATTGAACAATATAGTAATTGTTATACTGTAATTGTGTGTCAGACAAGATTAGAAATGTCCGCTTTTAATTTTTTCTCCTCAATTGCTATTCGACCAGCTCGTCTCCATGGATGATTAGCCGGTGGAACATAATTTAAAGGATGATTAGTTAGGATGACAGGATTTGTTTTCATTTTTTTAGGTCTTTCCTTAATTAGAAAATAGTTTAACTCATAATCTTTTAAAAAGATGTGTAAAGTTTTATCCAACCAAATTTCAATTATTACAGTTTCTTTTGGTCTGACGGTTGTTGGCTGAATTTCCTCAAGTTGATAAAAATTATTGTCAAACTGAATTGTAAAATCATTTTTAATCTTTCGTTTTTCATGAACTGAAAAGATTGAGTTTAATTTGTTTACTTCATTGGCAGAAAGCGTTCGGTGAACATCTCCAACGCTTCTTGGAACAACTGAAAATTTCTGATTAAATTTAGGAATAAATACTTCTTCTAAGAACTTGTTTCCTTGTTCTGGATTATTAATTCCTTCCAACCTCATTTCTTTAATCAATCTGTCTTGTAACGTTCCAAACAACCGTTCAACTCTACCTTTAGCTTGAGCAGAGTGGGCATGGATAAGTTGAATACTTAAACTTTTAAGAGTCCGTTCAAACTGGGTTATTAAGTCTTTGTTATCAACTGCTGATTTATGATTAATCTTGTAAGTGGAAAATGAGTCAAGATAGATAATTAAAGGTTTTCCCAAGGCTAAAACATAGGCTTTCCAAAAGTTAAAGACAGCAATTACTCCTTCATTTTCTTCAAAAGAAGCGTAGGTAATTTTGCCTGTTGCATCATCAATTGAGGCGAGTAAGCATACCTCAATTGGTTCATTGTTATGGTCAACGTATCGTTTCTCAAACCACAGGTGATATGATCCATCAAATTGTTGGAATTCTCCGTAGTGATCTTTGCGTGGACGCCATGCTCGATATTCAACTTGTTTTTGTTTGTGTGTTTTCCACAACCCTACCTCAGCCATCCATATTCTAACTGTTTGAGAGGAAGGAACAGATATTTGGTTTTCCTGTAACTTCTCAGTTGCAAATGTTGGTTTAAAATCAGAATATTTTTCTTTGATTGTTTTAATTACTTTATTTTTTATTGTGTCGTCTATTTTATGGTTACCAACTTTTCCTCTAAGACCATGGACAACTGCACGAGGTCCATTCACTTCAAAATTATTTTTAAGTCTTCGTACTTGACGGGTTGAAAGGCATAAAATACAACTTGCCTGTTTGGTTTTAATTTTCTTTTGTAGGAGATCTTCAAGAACTTTTAACTTTAAACTTTCCGCATCCATAAATCTTGTAGTCATATTGGATAATTTAGATAAATATTTGATAACTCTAAATTATCCCAGCCGGTTTATTCAAAAGCGGACATTTCTATTCTTGCGGAGGCGGACATTTCTATTCTTGTGTAAGAATACTGTAATTGTGAAAGAATATTTACAAAAAAATTATAAAATTTATCTATCAATATTACTTTCTTTAATAATTGTCTTATTTATTATTCCAATCTTTGCGACTCCAAGAAGGTTGATGAATTTAATTTCTAAAATAAAAATTCCAAAATTTAATTTTGGCAAATTATTTACATTGAATTTTGATCAAACAACAACGCAATCAGAGGGTCGGTCACGACTGACCCCTACAGAAAACATAACCGGTTCTGTTAATTATAATTATATTTCCCCGATTCCAACAATAAAAGGGTCAAAAAATCTTACCCCTACACCTATCATCAATAATCCATCATCTATCATCTCTAAAAACCCGACCCCTACGATATATATTCCCGATGACGATCTGGTTGATTTTCCAATTGAAAATGATGATATAAATAATATTCCGGGTTATCCGACCAACGTGCCAAAACCAACAAAGCCTCCCAAGCCCTCTCCGACCCCTTTGGCGCCTCCCGAATACCTTAGACCCGGGACAGGTTTGGAGGATATTTTCAAAAAAGCAGGAGAATTGGCCTGTGTCCCGCCGGCTCTACTTAAGGCTTTTGTGGCTCAGGAAGCACCTGGAGTTTTAAACTGGAGTGACCAAACAGCCTTATTTTATAATGCTTACGATTGGTGGCACCGAGTAAAAGAAAAATCACAAGTTTGTGGTGGTTATGGATACTACACTCATACCGGTTTGATCCCGGAAGACAGTTTGTTTGCTGGTGAAAAATGCAAAGATCCCTTTTCACCAGAAACGGCTAACGATACATACTCAAGGCTTTTAGGTTCTTGCCAGATGCTTCGGTCATATTGGGAAAAAGACTTCAAAAATCCAACTAAACAGAAATTAAAAGTTAGTCAAGTTGATAGGCGAGTTTTGATTGATTGTTTAATCGGTTACGGAATTCATTTTAAACAAGATACAGGATACAGCGGTTCTTGCAATGGCGACTGGGAGATGAAATATGTTGCCAAAGCGGCCTGTGTCAATGCTGGAGGGACATGTGAATATTATAATTATTGTACAACTATTTGTAATAACTATAATAAATTTGCCAATAAAAATTATAATTGTAGTGGCGCTACTGGATTATTTGTTCCGGGAAGTTACTGTCAATTTAAGTAGTTATTTATATTGTTTATATAGATCAAGGACTTCCTTACAGTAGTCTCCCTTAGTTCCGTTTCCGTAGTCGTATACACAAACCCCGTGATGTTTTTCGGCGACCATTTTTATGACATCATCAGGCCAACTATTACAGTCGGATGGAGGGCTTCCCGGGACCCGGCTTTTTGTAATATAAGCAAACATTAAAGAATTGTCAAAAAGTACACGACGGTCGTTTTTTGGGATGGTTGAGGAAATATATTTTTGAGCTACGCCCTGTTCTTGCTCTGAGATTTGGAAAAGCCCCATAATCTTAATATCGTTGGGATTTCCCACCGGATTGGAAAGGCAACTTGAGCCGGTATTAACACTGTCTGATGGGACAATGCCCGTTTGCTCGTAATATCC
>Ga0210005_1000799_pt1 | contig 22881 bp, 10 predicted proteins | sample CryGey02umfilter_3_FD_183961 | JGI IMG/M metagenome (GOLD analysis project Ga0210005, IMG submission 183961) | Groundwater microbial communities from aquifer in Utah, USA - Crystal Geyser 4/9/14 0.2 um filter (SPAdes) (version 3) | ecosystem: Environmental > Aquatic > Deep subsurface >... | reverse complement strand
GAACAAATCTTTTCCTGTCAGGCAAGGACCGAGAGTTATGGAAAAGCCTCATCCCCAAGATGACGGAGGAGAATCTCGGCGAACTGATACAAGCGTTCGAGGATAACAAAGAGGATTTGAAAAAAGCTCTCATGGAGCATTTCCAGAACGACAAAGAAGGGAAACTGATAGAAAAAATCAAAACTTACAAGAAAAAAACAGTAAAAGAAATGGCTGCGTCAGTTGAAAAGTCAGAAGCAACAAAAGCGGAACAAGCGCTGGATTCCGAACTAAACAATCTTTAATTTTAATAAAATGGCTGATTTAAATCAACTGCATACAGACATTGACGAGGGTCAAAAGGCACTCGACAAAAAAGATTCAAGCGGAAAAAATTTAGCAGATGGATCAATTCAAAATAGTACTGATCTAACACAGACATTTATTACCGACGTAGATGAGGCACAAACATTCCTACAAGCTCACAACAACGACCTAGGAGAATTTAACGACGAAGAATTTTTAAAAGGAGTAAAAACACTACTCACAGAAGCTTTATCAGCAGCACCTCTAGATACCATCAAGGCGCAACTGGACACTCATCTTGCATCTATTAAAGAAAAAATGCCGAACACAACGGCACCTGACGCAGCGGAGACAACAGGCATACCTAGAAGACCGAACTTAGGGGAAAACACAATCTTGACCCTCAAATCTTCCGACACGTTGACAGGGATTGTAGCGTCAAAATTCGGAGTTGACTGGAAACAAACGCCAAACGCCGCGTTCGTACTCGTTCACGCTCTTAACAATTTGAGGGACGATACCAAAAAGATAGACCCTGACGCTCTCACTGATGGCGAAACAATCGATGTAAACACCATCTTAAACGGCTGGAACAACCTCCCATGGAACGAAGACGCGCTGGGATGGTACAAACGCACAAGTCAGGCATCTCAAAAAGATTCTTGGGTCAGCGGACTGCGCAAAATGTCGGAAGAAAAGGGAGAGAGGCAACCCATAAGACAAACTGAAGATTATGATATTGGAGAAGTCGTAGCTGGAGATATCGCAAAACAAAATCCTTACATCATGCAGCTCGGAGCTGGATACGACGGAAGTATCCAAGACAACTACACTCTCCTTGATGGATGGGCGTGGAATAACGCGACCAACAAGGCTGATTTTGGTGTCAAAAAAGTAGAAGTAAGCCGTACAGCCGGCGCATTATCCGAAGGAAGCGTGGACAATACGCCGATAGGCCAAGAGTATGACGAATCAGATGCCGCGGAAGACGCGAGAAAAGCCGCGGAACTTGCCGCAAAAACTAAACTAACTCCGCAAGATTCCGAGTACGGAACGCTGGTAGTAGACGGCGCCTTAACAGAGGCAGCCACGCAAGATTGGAGATGGGAAAATCCTGCCGATACAAAAAACACAACAATCGTCAGAATAGTACGCGAGCAAGCAACACCTTACGAAGCAGCCCAGCCGGCGGAAGGAGTAATACAATTCGCAGAAGCCTATGCGCAGGGATTGGTACAGCTCAAAGAGCCTAGCAAACGAAGTACCGAGAGACAAGATTACAAAATCTCAGACCCAAGAAGGTATGCATGGAACGGCGACAGAGGACTTGACTTGCGAGAATTGGAAGGTCCTCCTACGGGTACTGTCACATTTCAAGTTGATACAACATCAGTAAATCTGGATTACTCGACATTGTCGGAAGGAGCAGCCAAATCGTTAAAAGCCTCAACTGCTGGATTCAGATCCGAGATGGCTGACGCGGTAACATACTACTTACCAAGAGCGTTGAACGCAGATGGTCAATACGGAGCAGAATCGGGAGCAAAATACTCACCATTCCGCGTCGGAGAAGATGGTGGAATCAAATTCGCGGATTATGGTAGTGATGATGATGTCACGGACATTGTCGCGCCAACCGGCATGACAAAGGCTCAGTGCGTGGAAATCTTGAACGCGCTAACTTATCAGACAGTTAAGACGCAAGAGAGACCAGCAAATGCAGCAGAGGCGGCGCCGGAAGGAGCCATTCTGGACTTATATGTACGAGGTTCACGCATAACACTTGACAGCAGCAGCTTTACAGATGATGCCATAGCAGCTTCGCTGGAGCAGTTATCCGCATCGAAACAGCAAGAGCTAGAAGTATTTCTTAAGACAATTTTGGAGCAATATCACGACGAAAATGTTGATGACGATTATGCTCGAGCGCCTTTCCAGATAGACCACGATGTCAGCGGCGAAGATGCGATCGAAATAAAAGAAGGATGGACAGACTACAATGATGACATTATCACTCTGTCAGGGCTAAACGGGATGAACGTAGGCCTAAGCCTTGCTCAAATGCGAGATGTTCTGAATCTTCTGTGGCGGAAAACACACTGAGATCTTAATTGAAGGTTTGGGCGTTTCCTGCTACCCTAAGTTGCGCATACACAACTTAACTTTACTTCATGCATAAGAAGACAACGTTGGATAGTGGCCTGAGGGTCATTACCAAAAAACTCAGCGGCACCAAAGCCGTCACGATTCTTGTTCTGTGCGGAGCGGGATCAAGATACGAAGGGCAGGAACTTCGCGGCATTTCGCACTTTTTGGAACACATGTTTTTCAAAGGCGCGAAAAAATACCCGACCTCAAAAGCGGTATCGGAAGCCATCGACGGAGTCGGCGGAATTTTCAACGCGTTTACGGGAAAAGAGTACGCGGGATATTTCGTAAAAGTGGCGAGCGAGCACGCGGAACTAGCAGCGGATGTCCTTGCCGACATGATGCTCCACGCAACATTTGATCCAGCGGAGATAGACAAAGAACGCGGCGTGATTTTGGAGGAATACAACATGTATCAGGACACTCCTATGTACCAAATAGGATGGGATTTCGAGACACTTGTATTCGGAGATCAGCCAATGGGATGGGATCAAATCGGCACAAAAGAGCTTATCAAAACCGTGACTCATGACGACTTCTTAAGTTACAAGAAATCGCTCTACACTCCTGATAATTGCATAGTATCGGTCGTTGGCAACATCGAGGATGCTGCGGCTCTGAAAATCGTCAAAGACAAATTCAAGTTCGGCGGAGACAAAAAAACTCTCGAGTTCAAGCCTTTTGAAGAAAATCTCGGAAGCCGAAAAGAAAACTTACACACCAAAAAGACCGAACAGACCCACGTCGTTTGCGGCGCAAAAGGCGTGCCTGAATCGCATCCTGACCACTACGCCATGCAGGTTATGTCGGTAATCCTAGGAGGCAATATGAGCTCACGAATGTTCATGTCCGTACGCGAGGAGAAGGGGCTCTGCTACTACATACGCACGAATACAGATGACTATACGGACTGCGCTGCAATTTCTACAGCAGCCGGCGTCGACAACAAGCGTATAACAGAGGCGCTGAAAGCGATCAAAGAAGAGTACAGACTGATACGGGAGGAAATTGTGCCAGCGAAAGAACTCCGCAAAGCAAAAGACTACATGAAAGGTAAAATCGTACTCGGCCTCGAAGACAGCGAAGAAATGGCGCACCTACTTGGGAAATATGAACTTCTTTACGGCGAAATCAAAGACGTAGACGAAGTACTTGCCGAAATCGAAGCAGTATCAGCAGAGGACATAAATCGCATAGCCAAGGATCTGCTGGCGGAAGAGAACCTAAAAGTCGCAGTCATCGGCCCTGTAGAAAAGCTATAATCTGCCCGAAGGGCTCCATTCACTAACCCCTAAATCCTAAGTCCTAAATCCTAACATTCCATTCACTAACCACTAAATCCTAAGTCCTAATCCCTAAAAAAATGAAAACCGCAAAACAAATAATGACCAAGCGCGTCCACACTGCATCTCCAAACGAGTCCGTAGAGAAGATCATAAACCGCATGGCCAAAGAAGGAATCACAGGCCTCCCCGTCATAAACAAGACAGGACGTCTCCTCGGGATCATAACGGAGGGAGACATAGCCAAGCATAAACACAATCCGCACACCCCGCGTGCAATCAGCTTGCTGGGCGGACTGATTTACCTCGAGAATCCGGAGGATTTCAACGAAGAACTCAAGAAGATCTGCGCCCAAAAAGCCAAAGACCTGATGACAACAGACGTAACCGCGATAGAACCAAACACGACACTGGAAGAGATCATCGGAATCATGCAGGAAAAAAAATTAAGCCGCCTGCCGGTGATAGACAAAAATAGTCACCTGAAAGGTATTGTAACAAGAACGGACATCGTGAGAGCGTTGGGGAAGAAGTAGCAACCAATTCGAGAGGGCGACACTGCAAATTCCGTCCTAGGACGGAATTTCACCTGAAAAATTGCACCACATTCTCGTGTGCAAAACGGTTAGTGATGCCACGAAATATAGCCGAGCTAAACAAAAAACTTATGCTATATCAAAACGCGCAGTCTCTACGGTCAAAGCGTCAATATTGTCCATAATCACAGGGATACCCATCAAACGAGTTCTTATAATCTTTCCGGTTTTTAAATCATCATTAGCTACAGATCTGTAATCTTCCAGCAATGCATCATACACAGTGTCATTTCGAGAAGAAGTCATTATAATCCCACTAATCAGAAAATCACAAAAATCATCGATATTTAAGTTGTTAATATCGAATCCACATCTTTCAGCAAGCACCTTGAGGGAATTATTAATATCCCGAACCATATCAGCCTTAACAGCTGTGCCTAAAGTAGAAGATATATCCTTGGGACGACGTTGAAGCCTCTCCACTTTTCTTAATACTTCGGTAAAGACATTGGATACATCCCTCTGGATAGCAGCCGCATGAGTATTAGTGGCATTAGACACCGCAGAATCAAGCATTTCAGTGGTTGCACCATTCACTCTTCCATCTCGGATGGCCTCTTCAATCTGATAATAAGTCGGATTCTCAATGACCTCGCCCTTGAGAGGACTTCTCAAAGTTCTTTTCGCTCTCAAAGGGTTCCCGCCGGAACAAGTTTTGACATAGTCACGAGCAGCCTCCTCTCTGACCTGCTTAAAAGCTGGAGATGAATAGATCAAGTCATTTAGTTTATGCCCATAAACAGAATTGCATAAGCTACTAATATAACTTGGATCAGACGGCATATAGTCACAAGCATCGGAGACAAAATCAGACGTTGCTGGGTACCTACTTACCAAGATATCCTCAACCTCGTCGTCGGAGCGGTCAGGACTATCAGTGCAATGGACACCAAGCTTGGAATATCGTCCTTCGTCAATCGAGCATTGCATTGCAAGTTGCAAGTAATCCCAAGCAAGCTGCCATTCATGATTAGTCAAACCATCGTCCATAGAGCGATACATATGTAAATCATCACGCACTCTCCTAAGGCACTGCATAAAATCTTCTGCCGTATCGGTATGACGAAACCCAAGTTGATTCATAAGCAAGTCCCTCATCATAAGCATGGCATCATGCCCTTGGCGACAAAAAGCATATGCACGCTGATCAATACAAGTTTTTGAAGACTCATCAACGCCACGATACATAGGACTGGGCAAACGCGATTCATAATCAGGAAAAAACCTGCGATAAAACTCAACAATCTCCATCAAAGCCTCTATTATAACCTGAGATTTTCGCTCCATATCAGGAACTGCACCTTCCGGAGTATAATCAGAAGCCCTACTGACTCTCTTGCATGTAATCGTATCACGAACAACATTTGTAAAATTAACTCCTTCGGCATACCCTCGCTCAAACTGCCACCCACCATAGAAATCTCTATGAACATCTGTGTTCAAGAAAATTCCTGACTTGTCAAAACCACTGGAGTCCTGATCATCTCCAAAATACCCAACATCCTCAATACGATCGTGAAAAACCTGTGCAAGCTTAGTAAACCCATAAGAATTCGCTCCTGACCCATCACGCAACAGGCGACGATCATTTTCACCATCATCCCATAACGCGTCAGCCCTTGCCCCAAGGTTATCACCAGACGTACCCATGAATAAATCGTATTAAACTTAAAATTTAGAAGGTGAGTTTAACAAAAAAGCATGGATATATCAAGGGGCAGCCGCGCTATAACAACTACAGAGGATATTTTAAACGCGCTTCAAGACCGAGAGACTCGCTAATAGTATTTATTTTAGCAAATTGTGCTTCTAGCTCTACTTTAAAGTCAGTTTCTGGACTTTGCTCAGCGCGTGAAATTACACCTTTTATTGCCTCCATAGGCCCTCTAAGATCATCAAACACTCCTCCAGGATTACTGACAATCGCCCTACCAGCATACTCCAAAGCAGTCTTCATGACACTTCCAACTCCTGGTATACCAACATTAGTCACTCCTTTAAAAAGGAGTTTCTCGTATGTATTTTTGGACATCTGTCCACCATTTATTTTTTGAAGCCTTAGACCCCAGTCAGCGACAACCATTTTCCAACTAGCTTCTACTAATTTAGGATCTCGGAATCCATCAGTTAAATCACAATCAATCATAAAGTTGTCACCCTTCATATCCGGGTTGTATACACCATGCAGCCACATTTCATTGATTATATCAAGCCATTCCTTAAGCATCAAAATCACAACAGCTTTGACAGAATCCGGAGCATCGACTTGATGTTTAGACACTTCTTTCATTAATTTACGCGGAACAATACCAGCAACAAAGTCTTTCACTACCACGGGTCTTCTAGAAAAATCATTACCAGGACGACTTTTGCCAAACACCCCACAGGCAATTAAGGAAGGAGCGTGTTTACTGCGCCCTAGCTGGACTAAGTTAGGCTCATCTTTATCTCTAGTAAAAATTTCGTGACTATTGGCATCATCAACAAATTGACCCAAATGAGAATTCCTGCTTTGACCGGGAATTTGACAACCTTCAGCCAGCACCATTACCTCGTCTTCTACTTTGCTCATAGAATCAAAACTCTCCATGTATATTTTTATAGCAACAGGCCTACCTTCATCGTCAAAACCCTTGTAAACTTCCGCGACATTGCCACGCCCTATAGGTACACATCTTCTAAAGACTTTATCACCAACCTTAATAGTAATACTTTGATCAGAATCTTCAATACAAGACGCAGGATCGTATTTGATTTTAGGACCATAGACGAAAACAAGACTCTTAGCCGCACGTGGTGGAGCACACAATACCTTGCCAGTAGATGGGTCTTGCTCGTAGGCCAATTGAAATATTAGTTCTGCGCATTTTTGCCTAGTATCACAGTTACGTATAGAGTCTAATGAATTAGAAGCTAGAACGGCTACGTCCTCTGGCGACAAATCACGACAAGAAGCAGACAAATTCAAAACTCGGGTAATCTTGAACAGATCCAATGCTGTTTGCTTGCAAGACCACGCTCCAGCAGTATCGAAGCCAGAGATGCTAGGATTTTGTTGGACAATATACCATCGACCCATCCATTGACGTTCAGATTCGACGCCATCCTTAGGAGGAAACATTCGACCAAGTTCAACCAATTGACGTTCTTCCATATTGCCGTGAAATCTAACAGCAATAATCGCCGCGACCAAAGGATCAACTACCCCACGATCTACCTCCACCCATAACCCATGGCAGAGCCTCCTATAATCATATCCGCTGTGTATATCACCCGCCAATGCATCAGAATTAATTTCTGCAACAGTTTGTTCTGCAGAAATTTTCAAACACGCTTCCCAACCCATACCCCTAGTACCAAGGTCCTTATTTACATCTATACAATTATTCACGCCATGCAAAACTCCTACAGCCCTGGTGATTTTCAACTTCACCGGATCTGGCAACAAATCAAAATTATCAGGCAAAAGTTCAGTTAAAAGATCTGCCATTGCTCCAGAAGTTGACGGAAACAAATCGGCAAGACCAACCCTATCCGTCATAGCCTGCACATTAAGACCAACATCCGCCATGTGACCAACATACTTCAAGGCCTCGTCTCTCAATACAACACCATGAACATCAGTAACACGCATACCTTCATGTTGACGAAGAGCATCAAAATTATCGACACTACAGTCAAAAAGATTAACTTTTCTAAGTTTTAGACACTGGGCAAGTTCCGAAACGTCAGAAACTACGGAACCACTCAAATCTATCTCACGCAAAGAATCTAAAGCTCCGATACCAACAAGACTATTAATAGCCGGACCAGTCGCCACAAGACGACGGATCCTGCGTTTCATCTTGCCACTACCTTGAGACACGGCAATTAATTGATCAAATTGGGCTTGGGAATGAACCGTGATAGTATAAGCATCAGGCTCAAAGAATATATCAAAATCATCATAAGACACTATCCCTCGCAAAGCTTCGGGAGCATCGTTATAAGCTTGGCGCACAGGCACAACTTCGTTGTAAACCTCGGCAATTTTATAATCAGAATCTCGGACATACTCATCTATACTGGAATAACGATCTGCAAATGAAGATAATGGTGTAGCTGCATCGGCATCATTCAGAACGCCTGCTATACGCTCCCATCTAGTGAATAACCGAACAGCACCAGCAAAACCCATCATCATGGCATGCCGATCAAACTCCTCAATGTGCAAAGTCGTACCTATAGAAGAAGTCCAAGAAGAAGAATCTATAATTAAGGCATCTTCAGCAACAGAGGTACCAACCATAATCATATCCTGACTAACATCGGGATATAGATGCGGTCTTTCGGAGATCAAAGATCGAAATACCTGAGCTTGTATATCCGCATAATCTCCAGAACAACATATGGCTCTCTGTGATACGGAAGCTTGAGACAGAACATCATGACATATTTTAACAATACAAGGCCCCAGCACATCTTGCCCAAACACATAAGACTTCTCTAATAGTTCAGAAACACCCGCAGTAGCATGCATATTGCGAGCAAGTTGAGAACGTTCAAAATGCATAACAGACAAAGCGTATTCACGCGATTTATGAGGGATGTTATCAAACAACAGACCATTCTCTTCAGAGGATTTATCCAAATGGATACCTTTTAAACCAGCATTCACAGCACCTTCATAATCAGCGTCATAAGAATCTCCAACGTGCAATATATTCTCAGGATCTATGCCAATCTCTCGAGCAACTTTCAAGAAACCGACAGGGCTTGATGCGTCTTTCCGCGCGCCAATCTCGCACGAAGAGAAAACGTAATCTATATTTTCTATCAATCCAAGTCGCCTCATGCACTCTTCTATGTGCTCTTGGCTATAATAAGCATTTGAATAAACAACAACTTTCTTGCCAGCTTTTTTAATTTTATCAAGGGCCTCCTTAGCTTCAGCCATCCCCGATATTGACTCGTATTTAATACTATAAACAACTTCCTCAAGAGCACGAGCTATACGATCGACATCAAAAGACTCTGAATCAAGTCCAAGTCTTACAATAATATTAGAGATAGTATCTCGAAAAGCATCTGAAATTTTAAAATCCATATACATTGGATCCAGATCTTCCATCATCCTCCGACGAGACGCCTTGTATTCAGACTTATATAAGGCCATATCAACATTGATTCCGTACGAACGCAAAACCTTCAAGGCTGTAACATGGAGTGATTCACGCCGTTCATGCAACCCTGACGACCAAACGGCAAGAGTCCTAATGAAATCGAATGAAACAGCTTGGACAGAGCCATCGCTAGCAGCTAAATCAGCAACTTCCATCAAACTAGACGTAGTCCTAGGCAATTCTGACAAGCATTTAATCGCTCTCACACCATCATTATGTATCACTGCATCAGGGATTGCTGCCATACCATCTCTGCCCGTAGCTGTAGCAGGTGGCAACACCACTTCACCTCCTGTAACACCAGGCTGAGCGCTTATACGGTCACTCACAATGAAAAGTAGTTAAACTTATAACACTGAATTATACCACAAAAAAGCCAGCAAGTCCACTGCACAGCTATAATCAGTACGATCGGCTAATACTGGAGCATTACTCCCCGGCTGCGGCAGAAAGATAAAGCTGCCTAAACTCGGCAAAAGCCTGAGCAAAAACTTGCTGATAACTTGGCAGATTTTCACGGATATATTGCTCAACCTGTTCGGCAGACATATCATCCGCTTCAATACGGCCTTGGAAATCGGCACGTCTATCATCCGGCAATGCATCCAGAACGGCAAGCATGAGTCTGTCTTCAAGACGAACATAGAGATCATTTAGCATCGATTCTCTATCAGCTTCGGGCAATTCGCCCATCCCAGCCTCAAGCAGCAAGTCCTGCAAGAATTTTTTAATGTTTGGATCCATCTCCATATTGTATTTGTTTTAGATTATTGGAAGTTTAAACCAAAAGGCACGCAAATCAAAATTTTATCTAAAGGGTGGCAGGTAGACTCTCGTCGTCATCCCTCACAGGAGGTAAGGGTGGCAATACTTCGTCGTCCTCGGCGTCTCCTCGAGTAAAGAAATCGATCTCAGGACCGGTATTGGCGACTCTATCAGTATCATCTAATGGAGAAGGAAGTATCTCGCCGCGATTCGGCACTAACCTGGACACAGGTTCTCCTCCAATATTCGAAGTAGGTGGAGATGGTGCATCAAGTGACGAAGCAGGTTGCTGCTCATCATCATCTATCCATTTCGCATCGACAGGAGTAGCTTCATTTCTGTCTGGAGGCGGAGGGCCGGGAATATAAGTAGGAATATCATACTCACTGGGGTCAATCTCCGATTGATTGGTTCTTGACAAAGCAATGCCGGAAGCTTCGCAATACCTTCTTATGACAGGTATCCTGCTTAAATATTTATCGAAAACATCAACATAATGTTCGCCAACTCGAGCTCCATGGTACCTGCTATCAATTTGAGAGCTATACTCATATGCGGGAATTGTCATGTTTCCGAGATTAATCCAGTTTTCGTTAGCACCAAGTGGCGTCACTTTTGCGCCGACAATTTCACCACCGGCCATCCATGCGCGCTTGCCATCATTACACATCATATATCTGTACTTACCATTAGCGGACAAGAATACATCAACATGAACAACTCCATAGTGAGATGTCTGCGTTTCAAAAGATTCTATAGTATGAGCAAAATCAGGCTCATCTTGCGGGTCAGAGAATAATACTCGCTCAGGATTATCTGCGTAAAAAGTCCCGTCTACAACTCGCGACCTTCTATCTATCTGAGCCCTCCATGTATCGGTAATACTATGGCCTCTGGCCAAGCCCGCGAATAGTTTATCCGGCTCGGCAAGATGCTTCACGGGACTTGAGTCCTGGCACAAAGCTTTCTGCAGTTTTGATGGCAAGGTTGTGGACTCTTCCGACCATGCTTTGCCATACCAGCTAATCTCACCATTATGTTGGTCTGTGGTATATCCGGCCAAGAAACGCCAAAGCCCCATAGAATTACTACGGTAGAAACTTCTGGCAACAACATCTCCAGTACGAGTATCACGCACATACCCTATTCTTGCTGTGCGGCCATCCCCGATATCATAAGAATCTGAGACATAAACATCAGTTCCATTAAACGAAATTTTTTCTTTAGGACCTAGACCTGCACGGCGGATATCGTCGACCGTCAGCATCTCTCCTTTATAACTCGTAGCATGTATTTGCGCACGACTCAAAATCTCTTCAGCCGTAGGATCTCCTTCCGGTACTAGTCTAGTCGTCACTTCCCCGAAAGACCTCGTCTCTGTACGACGCAAAGTGTCTAGATCGGTAGGCGCCGCAGGAGCAGGTGCTTCAACAGAAGTAGGCTCTGTAGGAGCAAGTGGTACCACTGGAACTGGCGCGGCAATTGGAGGAGTAGCAGGTACAGTAGTATGACTACCAAAAGAAGCTGGTGGCGGAGAACCAAAGCTAGGTGGCAACGGAGATGGGGATGGAGCAGTCAACGGACCTGGATCTGAAGGACGATCAGATCCGGAAGATGACTCTTCTCTGGACTCATCAGACTTGTCACGTTCCGGCGTTTTAGAAACATTACCCTCTTTATCAATAATCGTTAAACCTGATAATTTCAACAATGACGAATAATCAGAAACTTTAGAGTTCATCAGATTAACCCTCACGAGGTCAGAACAATTGGAAACAGGTGAGATATCAGATACGGAAGATCTATTGACGCTTAACTGCCTTAAACCAGAGAAAATACCAACGCCTTCGATACTACTCACAGACGAGCCCGTAATAACTATTTTGCGTACACGTCTGGCAATTCTACCTGAAGACTTTCCAGCTTCTACAAGATCATCAAACTGCTTCTGCGAAGACGCCCTCAAGAAATAACGATCCTCTCGACCGTGATACAGACTGATTTCAGCAGGAGAAAATATATCTCTCAAAACACTAGGCATAGAGTTGTACAAGACCTGATCTTCAGGAATCGCAGCATATACAGAAGCACTCTCGTCTGGCCTAGGCTTGGGCTCAGTAACAACAGGAGAATCTACCTCAACAAGCGGCTTAGCAGGAGACTGACCAGCTGCCCTAGCCATACCAGCCTTCCATTCATTAGGAAGGGTAATATCATCCTTGTAGCCAGTATTCCTAGTTACCATATTGAATAAGGCAACATCGATATCACGACCTGAATGCAGAGTCCTCTTCGGATCAAGTGATACCCCTTCCGTACTTGCCATAACCTGCTCATAGTACGGAGCAAATCCTTTTAAAGCTCTTTTTGCTGCTTCATCAGATACCACTCCTGCGACTCTTTCTCCACGAGAGAACAACCTTGCAGAATCACGTACTCCTCTTAGAATAGTTGACTTCATAAGTTTGAATACTCTGGGATGCACCCATCTCTCGGGAACACACCTTATGTTTGCAGTAGGATTAGAGCCGGCAAAAGTCCTATTGCCCACTACCATCTCTCTATCGCCACGCACAACTCTTTGCAAGTCCTGATTAGATGCAGCCAATCCATTAGAGATATCTTCAAGAAAATATATAAAATTCTTACCAGTAAACTCTCTATCGCCACTTACCAAAGTACGAGTAGCACGATCAGATTCATAGAGATAGCCAGTCTTGTCATTAAACTGCTCTGGTGAATTAGTGTACTTTTGATAAGTCAAATAGCGGCCGACAAATTTCTTTTCAGGACATAGCACCTGAAAAACATTCTGAGTACTTCCAACCATTCCGCTATCAACAACGACGATTTCTTCGGCTTCGTCCAACCCCTGGCTACGAAGATAATCGATCAATTTGTCTTTCATCCCAACGTATTCAGCCCTACGACTGAACTCGGAAACTTTTCTTCCAGTACCAGGCTCTGTATCATACCCAGCATCGGCTAATGCTTTATGTACTAGTTTCCTAGAAACGTTAACATATTTAACTCTAGACTCATCTATCCCAGGATAAAGGTCCGGCCTTTCATTTAATAAAGCTCTCATCATAATATATTGCAACTGCCCATCACGCCCCATACAGTAAATGTATTTGCCAGGACTTTCGGCAGCTTCCAACAAAACATTGTGACAGAATTTTGCGATAACAGGACCTAATATGTCCCTACCAATTTCATAAGACCTTTCTGCCCCTTCTCTCACGTCTGGAGACAGAAGGCTTTCATGGTTTTGCATGACACCGTTAACAAATTGGTCCCTGCCAGCATCAAGCTGCCTTTTTTCAAAGGCAATAACCGCTTCAGCGTATTCTGGAGACCCAGGCTTCATCTTCATTAGATCCAACCAACTTGCTTCTTTGGATTGATGCAAATGTATGGCTTGGAATCCAGCTTTTTTAGCACCATTATAGTCAGCAGAAATAGCATCTCCAATATGGAGAATCCTGCTAGGATCTACGCCTATAGCTTCAGCAACCTTCAAGAATCCACTAGGGTTATTCACATCTTTCCTAGCACCCAAATCACATGATGAAAAAACATAATCTATATTGTGCATTAGGCCAAGACGCTTCATCGACTCTTCTATATGCTCCTGAGAGTAGTACGCATTAGAATAAACAACTACTTTTTTACCAGCTTTCCTGATACGCCTAATTGCCTCCTCTGCTTCTGGAGCTGCAGACATTGCCTCGTATTTCAATTGATATATATCTTCCTCTAATGCCTTGGATACTGCTTCAACTGTAGATTTATCAAGAGAGGCACCGCTATCAGCGGCAACTCTATCTACAATCAATCTTAAAGCATCAATGAGTTTATAATCTTGTGCCTTTGGCTCAAATTCTGCATTCATAGTTGCACGTACTTCTTTCCACGCAGCTTTATAAGTCTTTAGGTCCGTATTAACTCCATGCTTGGCCAGAATAGCCACGGCATTAGAGTGCATCACCGATCTACGCTCTCTAATGTTCGAAGACCACAATGCGAGAGTATTCATGAAATCGAACGAAACAGCATCGATATCAGGGTTGCTTTCTACGGCTACAGCTACTTCCAATAGATTAGATACAGACTTAGGGATTTCCAACGACTCTCCGAATTCAACAGAAGATGTAGCCTTACTTAAGTGAGCAGGTTCTACCCCCGAGTCTATTGGTTCTACTCCGGAATGAGCAGGTTCTACCCCTGAGTCTATTGGTTCTACTCCGGAATGAGCAGGTTCTACCCCTGAGTCTATTGGCTCTACTCCGGAATGAGCAGGTTCTACCCCTGAGTCTATTGGTTCTACTCCGGAATGAGCAGGTTCTACCCCTGAGTCTATTGGCTCTATTCCGGAATCGGGTTCATCCCCCGAATCTATTGGCTCTACTCCGGAATCGGGTTCATCCCCCGAATCTACAGGTGGCACCTCATCCTCATCAAGCAATGTTCCCCAATCCCATTCTGTCCATGGGCTACTACCGATAGGATCCGTATAAGTAGTTCTAACTATGTTCATATCCAGAGGATCACCATTAGCGGCAACCAAGTTGCCATATTTATCGACAAGTCCGTTCTGTTCACGCTCTGTCTTTCCGATTTTTTCAAGGGCATTAGGATTTTTCACCACTATAGGTGGCATGATATAAATGTCATGCGTACCTTCTTTGGTGAAGGCATAAGGAATATTGGGACAATCTCCGGGAATCATTTCATCGCTGGAGAATGAGTAAGACTTCTCTCCGGCTGACTCCCAAGCGACTTTCCATAATCCGTCACCTGTAACGGTTTTTTCCGTAATCACTTCGAGACCACCAAGGGCACCAGATCCATCGACTTTCGCAAGCGAACTCAATTTTCCTCCAGCTTCTTGAGCGCACATAACGTACTCACCAAGGAATTTCGGCTTAGGACCACTTGTATCCCAAAGCATTCTGCCAACCGTAGAATCGAACGTCACGGATCCATCAGCCTTAATTGGAAACGGCATATATCTCAAGTGGCCGGAACCATCTTTAACAGCAGCATAAAGCGAAAGCTCTCCTCTTGAGAAAGCAGCGGAAACATCCAGCTGGCCTCCTCCTGCAACTCTTGTAGGTCCTGCTCCGCCTTTAAGCATTTGATCTATTGTAAGAACAACATCTCCGTGAGCATCAACTCCGCCCTTGGTTCCCCACCATAGATTTAGCTCATGAGGATTTTCAAAAACTTTCGGCGTACCATTATGCCAATGATGCACAAGCGTCTCCCTTTCAAATCCTAAACTCTTCCACTGCACATCGGTCAAGCTACCCGTAGGTATAGTCGCCGTAGAAGTAACAACAGAAGATGGACCAGGATTGTAAACAATGCCTACCCCTTTTCCGTTAAGAGCGGTGACTCCTGCGGTCGTCAAATTGCCACTGCTATCAACCCATCCGGGATTGGCAACAACTTCGGCATGTGTAAGTACACCACTGCCTTCCAAATGAGTCAGTACGTTGGCACCAGAACCGGAGAAACTTCCTCCAGAGCCGGGAACAATTGTCACACTACAATGAGCATCAAGCCATGCCTGATCTATAGTAGCTGGCATCGGATAATCATGTGGGTATTCAAGAGTAACGGTATCACCGCTAGGAAGAGTTACAACTTCAGATGTATCGGGAGGTCCATAAGCAGAAACTTCCGGACATCCAGCGCTAGTCCCGATAGGATTAACATGTATTCCATGCGCTTCAAGATATGCAATGGAAGCAGGCGTTAATTCGCCATTAGCTCCATACGCGACTTGATGCGGATCAAGACCATTATCATCGACAAATTTCTTGATATCGGCAAGCGCATCTGAATTGAGAACGACATCGTGACCAAAAGGTCCCCATATTTTATTAACAGCGACACTGAGACCATAGCCTGCGGCGCTAGTGGCAAGTCCGAACAAAGCTCCGATAGAAGCCGCTTTCATATTCTCGCGGAACTTCAGACTACGGAACTCTTTGTCCTTACCTACGATCATATTGTCTATACCATCACGAACGGCTGTAGCAGCCGCCTTTAAGTCGTCTTCAACGTTGTCTTCTGGATCATGATTGGACTCCATCCAGTTTCGACCAGCGCGAGCTTTTGCAAGCATAGCGGTCCTCTCACGTTCAACATGTTTCTCATCAGAGAATTTGATTACATCGACTTTGCCACCTTTGCGCTCAGATCTCTCTTCATAACTCATTTCGTTACGAACTTCTATCTCAGCCACAGCACGAGCGATAGCCTGATAGTCTCCTGCGGCAATAGCTTGATCTATATTTGCGATCAAATCGGTAGCAGCAACTTTCTCAGATGTTACTTGCCCTAATTTATATTCAAAAGTTCCATCAGCGGCTTGTTCATAATGACCAAGCGCCTGACGTCTATTCTTCTGAGCTTCTTGCATAATAACTGAGCGATTTCTATGCAAAGCAGCCATTCCGGCTCCAACGGCGATACCTGTAAGAGCGGCAGCTGCAGCAGGACCTATAGCGGGAGCTGCGATAATTCCCAAGACGCCACCGACAGCAACTCTGCCTGTTGTACTCGCAAACAAATTGTAAGCACTGTTCACAATCGCATAAGCTCCAATACTTGCGGCACTAGGTGAAGCAAACCATTTAAGCATGCTGTGTTTTGCACTCCATGTTTGTAGACCCTTTACCCATCCATCAGCACGCGTAGTACTGACTTCGGAATGCACATCGACATTCATCGCTTTACCAACTTTCAGAGCTATACGGAAATTATCAAGATCCAAATTGACAATACCTTGAACGTGTCGACGCTTCAAGTCTCGCATACTTTCAACGTGTCGACGCTTCAAATCTCGCATCCTTTCAACAACATCGGTGGCAACGAGCTTGTCGTCCGTGCCTTCGGCTTCGGCACCTATAATATGCTCACGTCTGATCTGATAAACCATACGAGTAGCACGTCTGCCAAATTCGACATCATCAACATCGCCGATCAAATAAGCCTTGGCTAGATTATCAAGATCTTGCATATAAACTTCACCTTCAACATCGGCAATAACTTCCTCGGCAGTCACATCTCCCATTTCGAATCTATTCAAGATCGCATTTACCTCAGCTTTATGGGAAGCAAGCTCGCCTCCGGCTTCACCGCTCATCATTTCTTCGAAAAAGTTCGGCTCATTCTTAAGTTTCTCTGCGTACTCGGCTTCATATTTATCAACGAAACCTTGTCTGGCAATACTGCGACCATAGCCCTTCAAGAAATGCCAAGGTTTTTTAAACCAACTGGCGCCTTTCCTATCTTGAATAAGCTGGCCCATCTCCCTTTCGTATCTTTCTTCCGCAAGTCTACGAGAGATTTTTCTTATTTTTTCTTCAACATCGACAACGGCAACGCTGAGTTTATCCATGGTAGGCCCTTCCATAAATCGTACACGTGGTACTTTTAGACTCTCCTTCGTATCTTCCTCTATATATAGTAGGTACTTATACAAAGCACCCCAGTCTTCGAAACGAGCATCTTTCATGAGACCGTAAACCGCATACAAAGTAGCTATCTTCTCTTCGGTAAGCTTAAACAGCTGCATAAGCTCAGGATGGCTCATGTAATGCTCTTTGACCGCGGCAAAATCATTATTCCCGAAATACCTGAATTGCTGACACAGAACTTTCATAAGTCCGTGAATTTCAGCCTTGTATTCGACGGTATTAGCGCCCTTTTCACGTAGCATTGTTGGCAAATCACGATAGTTATCGCGCAAAATCGCCATAGCATCTTGGTAGTTACCAAGATCAACATCCAAATAAGCCTGCGCCGGCGCACCGGTAACCTCACTTCCTTCAATTCTCTCCCAACCTCCGTGAGTTTCCTGTAGTGACCAAACTTTAGGCTGCCTATCTCTATCTTCATAGTGCTTCAAAACAGACAAAAGCTGCTCGAAATTTGACTCATGCCAAGCATTTGGAATGAACATCGTAGCCCTTCTATATAATACCATCGCTTCACGACTTCCAGAGCCGCGAGTCTCAATAGCTTTGTATAGATCAAGAATCAATTGATGCCTAGCCGCTGGGTCATTTTTCTTATCCGAAGGTAAAAGAGCTAACAAAATATCATTAACTCCATCAACAGCTCCAGGGAATTTTTCCTGAAAAGCATCGAAGGTCAAAGCTCCTTCAGTCTCGTCTTTAAAGACATTATAACGACCCTTACCGACATAAACGGTATTAAGGATCATGTTGGAAATTTTTCTCTCAATATGACTGCGTGCCGCCGGCCTAACTCTCACAGCTCCAGCAAAAAGCTTAAGCCTATCATCATAAGCTTTCAAAGCTTTACGATAATCATCCATGCCTTCTTCGTTTGCAGAATCAGTAGGCTTGACTGGCTTAGTTAGGTCCATAAGCTCGACATAAATCTCGGCAGCAACGCGTTCTCGACCACGACTCCTTGCAAAGTCATCGGCGATTTCACCGGTAGAACCTTCGCGTCCTTTTTGCAGCACATACTCTTCGGTCAAATCTGCGATTTTATTAGCAAGAGGAGTACGGAAACTTTCATCAGCTTCCTTCTCAAGCTCAGCTGCACGCGCTTTGCGTGCCTCGCGCTTATCAAGTTTGTCCTTGTAATTAATATAATCAACAAGTTCTCCTTTGAGCATGTCGCCATCCTCATCGAATTCACACGCAAGCCTAAGTGACTCTTGAGGATTCTCTGTGTCGAGAATTTCCCAAGGATCCTCATCACCACCCAAACCACGCCTATCGTCATCCCAGTAATAAGCCTCCGTACCATCAGGCTGAACAACTGTAACTACGTGATTCCATCTCTCAAGACGACCACCTCCGGAAAGCTCAAATTCAACATCGACATCCTCCCGAATTCGCGTGATTAATTCATCAAACCTAACTCTTTGCCCAGGGTTCAAAGACTCCCTGATTTTATCTGCGCGTTGATTCACAAGCCTATACAAATAAGCGAGTTGTTCGACTTTTTCTTTAGGGGATCTAACGCTCATCATGCGATACAAATCAGCATAGCTATCGCTACCTTCGCTTAACTTGGCAACAAACTCGCCAAGTAGCTCGGGGTTATTTTCAATCTTGCCGCCAAAAGCGGTTTCAAGACGTCTTTCTTTTCTATTATCAATTTGAACGCTATTCACGTCGGTCATGGCAACACCACTTGCCTGACCGTCGAAGTAAGTACGAGCTGCATCAAGTGCGTCAATAAAAGCCTGCAAATTGCCGGCAAAATCCGCCCATGTAACTTCGTTAAGTTGCGGATACGTACCATCAACATGCGCCTTAAAATGAGACACAAAGTCTTGATCGGCTAGAGCAAATACGGAGAGACGACGCATCAAATCCGCGTCGGCACCAGACAAGTCTGAGCCGGCAAGATCGGCTTTGTACGATTCAGCCTCAGCTATCGCTTGAAAAAGCTGCTGTTTGTCAGACTCTTCCAGACGATTATCTTTCAGATTTTTGGTTTCATCCGCGTATTTGACGGATAGTTGTCGTAGCACCTGGAGAGAGATTTTTGACTCTACTGCCTCCGGCCTACTGTTTCGTGGTGTAGCGTTCATATGTTTGTTTTTAGCATTTATTTTTAAAAAAATATGTGAAAATTTATATTGCAACTGCAATCGCTCTTGCCTGCACAAAGAGCTTGTTTAAGTCAGGCGACTCACCGGCAAAAAACCCGAGAACTTCAACCTGCTCTTCATAATCACGACACGTGCTAAGCATAAAAAGTGCCGCATAAATTTGCTTTGCAGACACAGCACTAGACGTCAAAGCATCGGCCAAAGCTTGTTTGATTTTCTTCTGTAAATTTTTATTTTGATCTTCCATCTACGTACAAAAATCACAAATTATCATTAAATGATAACATATTTTGCGCACGAAAGCAACCCCCACAGACCATAAGGACAGTAGAGAAAGCTCCCCGCATAGAATTCGTTAATCACAATACACAAAAAAATCTAGCACCACGCCGGCGGGAGCGAAAAAAATCACTTGAATAATTTTCTTATCAAGGGACGTATCAGCAGCGCTCATAATCTTTTGAGACCGTACATGCTAGGTCGAAAAAGACAGGAAGCGATGCCGCGAAATCACATGAATAATTCTCTTGTTTTGAGCGATCTTGACCGATTAGGCACGGGAGCGAAAAAAAATCACTTAAATATTTTTCTCATCAAGAGACGTATCAGCACGTTAAAATAATTTGATTGCTTAGAGCGATCTTGAAATGTCGAGCGAAGCGAGACTTTCACGGGAGCGAAAAACAAGAGAATTATTTCACTATCCCCTTCATCCAAACCTTATACCTATCAGCTTTCACGCCAAACAGCGCGGCATCGAGAGATTCAAGATATTCGGCTATTGTTGACTGAGCGGAATCCGCGGTAACCTCCTCCCCTTCCAGCATAACGCTACTGGGCGCATATCCATCAAGCAGGCCTAAATAATTAACAACCTCATCAAGATTTACGTATAGGACGGTATCATCATAGCCCTTGGTAGCTTTTGTCATTTCGACAAAAGCAGGATCCTCGGCCAAAGAACCCTGTCCGTCAAAAAGCTCCCATCCATCATACGTCGAGAGGATAAGAAGTCCGTCAGCAGTGATTCCATAAGACAGAGTGAAAACCTCTCCCTCTGCAGGCGGCGTACCACCAACATAAGTCTCATAAACGGAAGATAGAACATCGGTATACATCGAAACAACATTGAACTCTCCTCCAAGAACAGAAGTCTCTGTTTTGGACAAAGAATCCCACGTACCGGTCTCGTCATACTGCATCATCATGATAACAGAATCGATCTGTGAATCCATGCGCGTCATCAGCTCTTTTGCATTATTCAAATCGGAAGAGACATCCACGATTACCGAAATAGCCGGCAATGAAACACTGCCATTGTCGTGGATTATAGCCGCATACCCCTTGTCCAAAAACGTGCGTATTTCGGTAGCAAAATCCAAACTAAAGAACTGCGTGGTAATAGAATCTATAGATTCGTAAGACGCGTCTATATCTTGACCGTTTCTATGGATCCACAGATCAATTAGTCCGGCCAGATTGCCAGATTCGTCATACAAGACCAAATCAGCAGCAGGCACACTGTCAGCCAAATAGATTTCGTCACCCTGCGTTTCATCAAGTCCAAAATCAAGATTATCTATAGTCTCGCGGTCGCCATCACTATAACCGCTAAGCACAATCTGCTCGTCTTCAAATCCAACAGCCCAAACCTGATTATCCATCAAGTAACTTCCCATCCCGAAGAACGAACCCACGCCAAACGGCGAACCTGTCATTTCCTCATAAGAGTCATAATTCATATAAACATATCCCAAGTATGGAGACTCTACCTCCTTAACGCTCGTCATATACTCTTCGTTATCAAGCAAGCTTTCGGCGTCACCAGCCTCAAGCCTACCTTCGGAATTCAAGAGGGAAGCGGACGTCCCTGCGACCATCAGAACATCATCGATAAGCATCGTGTAACTCTCGCGTCCTTCAAGAGTAGCGCTATACATATCCTTATCTCCAAGAGCTACGACCTCGGCTTCTCCGCGATCAACCATGGCGTCAAGCCAAGCTTGAGTTTTTTCGATATCGGAAACAGTCATCGCCACATAAGCATCCTGCTCGGCATAAGCCATCACAAAACGGAATCCGTCCTCTCCCAAGATTGGAGCGATATCAGACTCGTAACTCAGCCCCATATCGGCAAATTGCTGCGTCATAGTCCCCAGAAAATCCTCTTCACCTGAAAATTTAGAAGCAAAATCATTAAAAGCCTCTCTCTGCCCTCCGTCTTTGGTAGTAATCGAAAGTACAAGCCACGTATCTTTTGGCAGAAGTTGCTCAATCATCACTCCATTCTCACTCTCATTAATGGATTCAAAAGAAGAGAAGCATCCGGAGATAAGAAGCAGTGAACAAACAGCAGACAGCAGAATCAACGATTTAATTGTTTTCATTTTATTTTGATTTAGGATAAAAAAAGCACCGGTATTATAAAGGGTATAGCGAATAGGGTATAGGCAAGTTATTGATTAACCAATTTGCGTATCATCACAAAGAGCATCCGTTGAACCTCGCAAAGCAGAGCAGTAGACCTGTCAAAGTCTACCTCGTTATACAGCTCGCTAGAAATAATAATTTGTGTTCAAGCTCGGCTATATAACCTTCCGCTATATTAGAAGGAATCGAAACCGATGACCGCTTCATCTGAGATACAAGCCCAAATCGCTCATCTTTGGGCATATGTCCAGTTGCAAGATAGACCTCCTTAACAAGGGATATAGATTTTTGCCAAACAACCAAATCTTTATGAGACTGTACGTATACCATGAAGGCACTATGCCATACCCATAATGAAACTCCCCGCAGCAAGCTACGGGGTATCTGCAGCTACTTCGTAGCTGTTTAGAATAGCGTGAGCTGTCCTCTGTATATCTGATGATAGGTTTGTCCTTGGTTTTTTACGTATTCTCCTATTACTTTTTCGTTCGCATATTGTCCTGCCGTATTGACGTAATATCCGCTTGTCCAAAATTGCCCTCCCCAAAGTGTCTTCCTGACATCAGGATGCTCACGAAATATCTCCCTCGCTGTTATAC
>Ga0210005_1000797_pt1 | contig 22974 bp, 19 predicted proteins | sample CryGey02umfilter_3_FD_183961 | JGI IMG/M metagenome (GOLD analysis project Ga0210005, IMG submission 183961) | Groundwater microbial communities from aquifer in Utah, USA - Crystal Geyser 4/9/14 0.2 um filter (SPAdes) (version 3) | ecosystem: Environmental > Aquatic > Deep subsurface >... | reverse complement strand
TGAATATCATGCGTTCCTTCATAAGTAATTACTGACTCTAAATTCGCCATGTGTCGCATAATAGAATACTCACTGGTAATACCCATCGCCCCATGCATTTGTCGAGCTTCACGAGCAATTTTTAATGCCATATCCACATTATTTCTTTTTGCCATAGAAATTTGTGCGGAAGTTGCTTTTCCTTCGTTTCTTAATACGCCCAAACGCCAAGTTAATAACTGTGCTTTGGTAATTTCAGTAATCATTTCAGCTAATTTTTTTTGTGTCAATTGAAAAGAAGCAATAGGCACTCCAAATTGAATTCTTTCTTTGGTGTATCTCAATGCTGAATCATAACAATCCATTGCTGCACCAATAGCTCCCCAAGCAATGCCATAGCGAGCTGAATCTAAACAACCAAGTGGTGCTCCTAATCCAGATTTGTTGGGTAATAAGTTTTCTTTAGGCACTTTCACATTATCAAAAACTAACTCTCCAGTAATAGAAGCTCTCAACGACCATTTGTCATGCGTTTCAGGAGTAGTAAAGCCTTCCATACCTCTTTCTACCAATAATCCGTGAATCCTTCCTTCTTCATTTTTTGCCCAAACTACTGCTACATCAGCAATAGGAGCATTGGTAATCCACATTTTAGCTCCATTCAATAAATAATGGTCACCCATATCTTTAAAGTTGGTTACCATTCCACTAGGATTAGAACCATGATCTGGCTCTGTTAATCCAAAACATCCCATAAATTCGCCAGTAGCTAATTTTGGTAAAAAACGCATTTTTTGTTCTTCGTTTCCATACTTCCAAATAGGATACATTACCAATGAACTTTGAACAGATGATGTAGAGCGAACGCCAGAATCACATCTTTCTAGTTCTTGCATAATTAATCCATAAGAAATTTGATCCAACCCAGGTCCGCCATATTGTTCAGGAATATAAGGTCCGAAACCACCAACCTCAGCCAATCCAGGTATAATTTGTTTAGGAAATTCAGCTCGTTGAGCATAATCTTCAATAATTGGAGAAACGTCTTTTTTTATCCATGCTCTAACGGTATCTCTAATTAATTTGTGTTCATCTGTAAGTAATTCATCCAAATTGTAATAATCAGGTGCTTGAAATCTATCTTCTGCCATTTTTTTATTTTTTTAATTTCTAATTTTACGCTCCAAATATAATAATAATGAATTAAGTTTAAAATGATTTTTAATGTATACTCAAACTTAATCGTTTCGCAATACTGCTGAAATGTTTAGTTTGAGTAATACTCGTAACCAAAATGCATCCATTTTTCGAAATTCTATTTGGTTTCGGTATATTAAATCACATCATAATCAACAACTAATTTTTCTGATGCTGGATGTGCTTGACAGGTTAAAATAAACCCATCTGCAACTTCTTGATCTGAAAGTGCATAATTCATCTCCATAGTTGCCTTCCCTTCTATTACTTGTGCTTTGCAAGTACAACAAACTGCTCCTTTACAGGAAAATGGTGCATCTGCTCCTTGGTTCATGGCTGCATCTAAAATGGTTTCACCATCGTTTTTTAATTCAAATTCAAATTCTTCTCCATCCATAATAATAGTAACTTGGCTTACACCTTTAAACCCTGTTTCATCGGGCGTGTTTGCTTCAAGATTATTGGCTTTTACAGGAGTAGTAAACAATTCAAAATGAATTTTTTCTTCTGTAACACCAACTAATTTTAAGGTATTATGTACCGCATTTATCATTTCTTCTGGACCACACAAATAAAAACCATCTGCTTTAAGTAATTCAAGGTTTTCCTTTATAAATGCAGTTACTTTTTCTTCATTAATTCGTCCATGATAAAGTGCTTTTGAGGTTTCTTCTTTGCTAAAAATGTAGTGAAGCACTAATTGATTAGGATAATTAACAACTAATTTATCTAATTCTTCTTTAAATATGGTGCATACAGCCGTTTTGTTTCCATAAAATAAGGTAAATTTACCACCTGATTTTAAAACAGATTTTATGATGGATAAAAGAGGGGTAATACCACTTCCAGCTGCAAATCCAACTGTATTACCTTTTAAGTTTTTAACGATGAAATTACCCGAAGGAGGCATAACCTCTAGCTCATCATTAATATGTAATTCTTGTGTTAAAAATGACGACATTTTGCCATTTTCAATTTTTTTCACACCTATTCTAATTTCATTTTCATAAGGTGCACTGCAAATAGAATAAGACCTGCGAATATCTTCTCCTTTTATAGTTGCCCGAACAGTAACATACTGCCCAGAATGAAACTGAAATTCATTTTTTAAATTTTCTGGAAGATTGAAAACAATGGAAACCGTATCCGTAGTTTCTTTCCTGATATCGCTTATTTTAATTTTATGGAATTGGCTCATTTTTTTTATTTAATGTCTGTTCATAGAGTCGAAAGGCTGAACTTTAATTTAATGGCGACAAATTTAGGTATAAATAACTTATTTTTTAAAATCAAATGCATAGCATTTGATAAATCTTATTATGTGCAACCCTATTCATTCCATTTTCTTTATTAATTTTGTCAGCCTAAAAAACATTAAACAATGAGCATTCAATTATCAGAACAAGAAACCATTAGAAGAGAGGCTTTGGTTAAATTAAGAGCATTAGGAATAAATCCTTTTCCTGCAGCACTTTTCCCTGTAAACACTCAATCTAAAGAAGTTAAAGACAATTTTCAAGAAGGTAAAGAGGTGGTTTTAGCTGGCAGATTAATGAGTAAAAGAATTATGGGAAAAGCTTCTTTTGCTGAATTAAAAGATGCTTCAGGAAGAATACAAATCTATATTAACAGAGATGAAATTTGTGTAGGAGAAGATAAAACTCTTTATAATGAAGTGTTTAAAAAATTACTAGATATCGGTGATTTTATTGGAGTGAAAGGCGTTTTATTTACCACCCAAGTTGGCGAGAAATCAGTAAAAGTGAAAGAAATTTCAGTGTTGAGTAAATCATTACGACCGTTGCCTATTGTGAAAACAGACGATGAAGGCAAAGTACATGATGCTTTTACAGATGCTGAACAACGCTATCGTCAACGCTATGTTGATTTGGTGGTAAATGATGAAGTGAAAAATATTTTCATAAAACGAACAAAATTATTTAATGCCATGCGTCAGTTTTTTAATGATGCAGGTTATATGGAAGTGGAAACACCAATTTTACAAGCAATTCCAGGCGGAGCAGCAGCAAAACCTTTTATCACACATCATAATGCGTTAGATATTCCTCTGTATATGCGAGTTGCCAATGAGTTGTACTTAAAAAGACTGATTGTTGGAGGTTTTGATGGGGTTTATGAGTTTTCAAAAAACTTTCGTAATGAAGGGATGGACAGAACCCACAATCCTGAATTTACGGCTATGGAAATTTATGTGGCATACAAAGATTACAATTGGATGATGGAGTTTACAGAAAAACTCTTAGAACATTGTGCTACCAATGTAAACGGAACAACACAAGCAACTTTTGGAGAACATCAAATAGATTTTAAAGCTCCCTACAAAAGAGTTACTATGCGTCAAGCTATTATTGATTTCACAGGTTTCGACATTGAAGGAAAATCAGAACAAGAATTACGTTCTGCTTGTTTATCCATGGGTGTTGAAGTGGATGAAACAATGGGAAAAGGAAAACTTATTGATGAATTATTTGGAGATAAATGCGAAAATAATTACATACAACCAACATTTATTATTGATTATCCAAAAGAAATGTCGCCTTTGTGCAAAGAACATCGAGATAATCCTGAATTAACCGAACGCTTTGAATTAATGATTTGTGGAAAAGAAGTTGCCAATGCTTATTCAGAATTAAACGACCCAATAGACCAACGAAACCGTTTTGAAGAACAACTAAAACTTTCTGAAAAAGGCGATGATGAAGCTATGTTTATTGATAATGATTTTATTAGAGCATTAGAATATGGAATGCCCCCAACAAGTGGCTTGGGTATTGGTATGGATCGATTAATCATGTTTTTAACTAACAATCAATCCATTCAAGAAGTATTGTTTTTCCCTCAAATGAAACCCGAGAAAAAAGCCATTGAACTTTCGGATGTCGAGAAAGCAATAATTGAAATCTTAAAAATTAATAACAGAATAGAAATAGGAGCTTTAAAAAGCACAACAGCTTTGAGTGGAAAACAGTGGGATAAAGCTATGAAAACATTGAATCAACACGGGTTGATAAAAGTGGAAGTTAGTGGTGAAACAAAGGTTTGTGTATTTCAGGAATAACTATATTTAAAATCATTTACTACATTTGCTTTATGGAAAATCAAAAAATAGCCGTTTTAGGAGGTGGAAGTTGGGCTACAGCCATTGTTAAAATACTTTCTGAAAATCATTCTCAGGTAAATTGGTGGATGCGTGATGAAGAATCTATCCAACACATCAAGAAATTTGATAATAATCCAAAATACCTTCCTTCCATTCAATTTGATACAAAAAAATTGAATTTGAGAACTGATTTACAGCAAATTGTTTCCGAATCGGATATTTTGATAGTTGCAGTGCCTTCTGCATTCATTGCAAAAGCGTTTGATGATGTAGAAATTAAGGGCATTGAAAATAAAATAATTATATCGGCAATTAAAGGTGTAATTCCAGAATACAATCAAATTCCTGCTGAATATTTTCACTTAAATTTTAATGTTCCTTATAATAAAATAGGAATGATAGCTGGTCCTTGTCATGCAGAGGAAGTAGCTATGGAACGGTTATCTTATCTAACTATAGCATGTCAAAATCAAGAAATTGCTGAATATATGGCAGAAGCAATGTCGTGTCGATACATCAACACCTCTACTTCTGATGATTTGTTTGGAACGGAACTTTCTGCCATACTTAAAAATGTGTATTCTGTTGCAAGTGGAATTTGTAATGGATTAGGTTATGGCGATAATTTTCAAGCCGTATTAATTGCCAGTGGAATAAGAGAAACAAAAGCTTTTATAGATGCTATTCACCCTATTCATAGAGACGTAAATTCTTCTGCTTATTTAGGAGATTTATTAGTAACAGCCTATTCGCAATTTTCAAGAAATAGAAATTTTGGAAGCATGGTTGGGAGAGGTTATTCTGTAAAATCGGCTCAAATTGAAATGAACATGGTTGCCGAAGGATATTATGCTGCCAAAGGAATTTATGAAATTAACAAAAAATACAAAGTAGATTTACCCATAGTAGATGCTGTATATCACATTTTGTATGAAAAAATTTCTCCAATGATGGAGATGAAAATTTTAACAGGGAAGCTTTCATAAACTTTAAAATTCTATTTATGAGAAATGTTTTGTTATATATACTTTGCATCACATTTCCGATGGATTCTTTTTCTCAAAATCAATCAATTATGAATGAAAATTTCGCTATTGTTATTCATGGTGGTGCAGGTACCATTTTGAAAAAAAATATGACTCCAGCAATGGAAAAAGCATATCAAGAAAAACTTCAAGAAGCATTGGATTCTGGATATGTGATATTAAAAAATGGTGGTAGTGCAATTGATGCGGTAGAAAAAGCAATACTAGTTATGGAAGATTCTCCACTTTTTAATGCTGGAAAAGGAGCTGTTTATACCAATGCTGAAACAAATGAGTTAGATGCCTCCATTATGGATGGCAAATCACTAAATGCTGGTGCTGTTGCAGGAGTTAGTCACATAAAAAATCCTATAAAATTAGCTCGAATGGTAATGGAAAAATCGGAACATGTAATGCTAAGTGGTAAAGGTGCAGAAGATTTTGCTAAACAACATCAATTGGAAATGGTGGATTCAGCTTATTTTTATAATGAACATCGTTTAAATCAACTTAATAAGATTAAGAAAACTGAAAAGATTCAACTCGATCATTCGGATGAAAAAAATCAAGGAGACGCTACAGAATTTAAAGACAGTAAATTCGGTACAGTAGGAGCAGTTGCGTTAGACAAACATGGTAACTTGGCTGCTGCAACATCTACGGGCGGTATGACCAACAAAAAATTTGGTAGAATTGGTGATTCACCCATAATTGGAGCAGGAACTTATGCTAATAATGCTACTTGTGCTGTTTCTTGCACTGGTCATGGTGAGTTTTTTATTAGAAATGTGGTTGCTTATGATGTAGCTGCTTTAATGGAATATAAAAACTTGAGTTTGTTAGATGCCGCTAATTATGTAGTGAAAGAGAAGTTGGTTAAGCTAGGTGGAGAAGGTGGTTTAATTGCAATTGATAATCATGGAAACATAGCCATGCCTTTTAATACAAAGGGAATGTACAGAGGATATAAAAAATCAAATGGTGAAAGTCAGATTTTGATTTTTAAAGATTGAGCTTATAAGGTTAATAGTTATTTAGTACACTTTTAACAAATAACAGACATCAATTAACGAACCCTACGAATGCATTTTTTCTTCAATAGCAACAACACCTTTAATTTCAGGAATAAACCGTTTTAATGTTTCTTCTACACCACCTTTCAACGTCATTGTACTCATTGAGCAACTTTTACAAGCACCTAACAGTTTTACTTTAACCACAAAATCATCCGTAATTTCAATGAATTCTATATCACCACCATCATCAATTAAAAAAGGACGAATTTGGTCTAAGGACGAGTGAATTTGTGCTATAATTTCTGTTTTGTTCAATTGATAAAAGTTTAATAATTAGGCTAAAGTAAACAATTTTATTTTGTAGAACATCCATTCATGTTTGTAATCTCCACTTTTTCAGTTGGAGCTAACGCTTCGTTTCTTTTTTCAACTTCTTTAATTACATTATCAGCAAAATCCATAAAAGCTTTAGCTTGGGGCGTATTTTCTTGTAAAACCGCTGGTCTTCCTGCATCACCAGCTTCTCTTACACTCTGAACTAACGGAATTTCGCCTAGAAGAGGAATGTTATTTTTCTCAGCTAATTCTTTTAAGCCTTCTTTACCAAAAATATAATATTTATTATTAGGCAATTCAGCAGGAGTGAAATAAGCCATGTTTTCTACCATACCCAAAACAGGAACATTTATTTGTCCCATTTTAAACATTCCTATTGCTTTTCGAGCATCTATTAAAGCTACTTTTTGGGGTGTGCTGACAATGATTGCCCCAGTTACAGAAACGGTTTGAACCAGCGTTAGATGTATGTCGCCTGTTCCTGGAGGTAAATCAATTAATAAATAGTCAAGTTTTCCCCAATTCCCTTCTGTGAAAAGCTGTGTAAGTGCTTTTGTAGCCATAGGTCCTCTCCACACAACTGCTTGGTCGGGACTAGCAAAAAAACCGATGGAAAGTAATTTCACACCATAACTTTCTATCGGGTCTATAAGGCTTCTGCCTTCTATATCAATAGGTTTAGGTTTTTCATCCTCAACATTAAACATAACAGGCATAGAAGGTCCATAAATATCAGCATCAATCAGGCCTACTTTGTAGCCTTTTTGAGCAAGAGCAACTGCTAAGTTAGCTGTAATGGTAGATTTCCCTACACCACCTTTACCAGAAGCAATAGCAATAATGTTTTTTACGTTAGGCAATATTCTGTTCTGTGTAGGCGTCTCTGGTGCTTTAGGTATAGGAGTGATGTTTACTTCAAGTTCAACGGAAGTTTTTAATATTCTATCTAAATGCATTTGACATGCTTCTAGTATTCTTTTTTTGTTGTGAAGAGCAGGGTTGTTGATTTGTAAATCAAATGAAATTTTGTTGTTATCAATTTGAAGGTTTGAAATTAAATTCAACTCAACAATATCTTTTTTTAAATCGGGCTCAATAACAAAACTTAATGCGTGTAAAATATCTTTTTCTGAAAAGCTCATATTTTTTTGATTTTTTATTCAAAATTAAATAAAAAATACGGTTTATAGTTCCAATTCTGTTAAAGGATTCCAAGTACTGATTTTATATTTAGAAATAAAAAATAAAAATGCTAAATTAGCATCTTTATTTGTTAACAAGGATTCTAAAAATCAATTCTTTTAATTTCAACTATATCATGAAATACACCCTAACCTTAGCCATTGTTCTTTTTTCAAGCTTTCTGAAAAGTCAAAATAGCGATGTAGCAGTAATTGACGATGCAATAAAAATAACTCCAGATGAAAGAGTTGAAAATATGCAGTTTGGATGGAGTGTTGATGTACAAAATGATTTTATTTTTGTAGGAGCACCCATTTATAGTAATAAAATAAATCATGAATTAGGTTGTGTCTTTATCTATAAGCGAAAGGATAGTGGGTTTACAGAAACACACAGACTTACACCTTCTATATTAGAAAATAATAGAAGCTATGGACGCAACGTGAAAATATATAATGATCTTTTTGTTGTTTCTGAGGGAGGAAAAACTACTATTACATCCCCCAATAAAAGTAATATGAAGGACAAAAATAATAGTGCAGTATATGGAAGCATTGATGTTATGTTACCTTTAAACTTATTAAAGGGAAAAAATATGAAAATCAGCACCATTGTTCATAAAGACACAAAAAAAGATGTTGGATTTGCAGGTAAAATTGATGTTTCAGGAGAGTTTTTAATTACCAGTCTTCCTTTTTATCCGAATGAGAACCTTACATCAGGAAAGGTAGTTGTTTATAAGCAAGTAAAAGAAACTCAGTTTAAATTATTTATGGAGATTATACCACCTGAAAATACTTTTTATTTTGGGCAATCAGTTGCTATTTTTGGAAATGATATTATTGTAGGAGCAAGTGACGAAGCTTTTATTTATAACATTTCTAAAGCTGATTCAACAATAAAGTTTGTAACTAATCTAAAGCAAAAAAACAGTAAGAATTTTGGAGGTGAGGTTGCTATTGTAAATAATTATGCTTTTGTTACAAATAAAAACAGCATTCCACCTTATTTTGGTAGCAATATTCCTGAAACGGATTCTATTTTTTCAATGTTTATTGCAAATGAAAATGGTGGAGCTAGTATGGTGTTAATTCCTAATGATGTTGTTGAGAAGGAAAAAAATGGAGTTTCTGATGAATTATTCAGGCAAGAAGCAATTCCTGTTTATGATTCAATTTCTGCTTACAAACAGTTAGAATTCTCGGAAGAAGTTATCGTATATAAGAAAAACAATAACAATGTGTGGAACTATCACCAAACACTTTATTCCAATCGAAGAACACCGTTTGAATTTTTTGGAAACAGCATTGATGCAAAAGATAGTATTTGTGTTGTCGGTGCTTTTTCTAGTCCTATTACTTATGAATTTAATAATGCAAACGCTTATGCTGGAGCAGCTTTTGTTTTTGAACTACAAAAAGATGGTTTTTGGAAACTAACAAAGAAACTAATACCGAAAAAGAGAGAATATTGGACAAAATTTGGTTTTTCTGTTGCAACTGATGGAAAATCAGTTGTTGTGGGTTCCAGATTTGATAATACAGACAAAAATTATGATGCTCACTTGAATGATGCAGGTGCTGTTTATTTTTATCCTTTAAAATAATTGGTTCTATTCTCGTACTACTTTTTTTATTTCTAAATCTTTTACTCAAGATTAAGTTCCAATTCTGTTAAAGGATTCCAAAAATGCGGATTAGGGAAATTTTTTATAAATATCGTTTCTTTTGGCTACAATGATTAACAGAATGTTATTCTCTTTGGTGAGTTCAAGTCCTATTCTGTAATCTCCTAAACGATACCTGTAGTAGCTTTTAAAACCTTTAATCTTTTTTATTTGTTTAATTTCTTGAAGTGTACTGGCAGCTTTTAGGTTTTCAATAAATTTTAAGAGGGCAAGTTTGGTTTTTTGGTCTTTTATTTTATCAAGGCTTTTACTGAAAGACTTGTCATACAAAACTTTCATTTTTCAGTAAGTTTTTTTAGAATTTCTTCCTCCTCTGCAAATGTGTTTGTTCTTACTTCATCCATGAATTGACCAAGCTTCATATCTTCTATGTTGGAATTGTCTAATACAGTCATTTTAACACCTAATTTTTGGGCTAATTCCATTAGTAATTTAATGGTTGAAGCTGATTTTCCTTCTAATAAAATTGTTGCCATAATTTTGTAATTGAGTAAACAAATTTAAGAAATAAAATGTCTGAAATGTAAAAAACAGCAAATAAGCTTCTATAAACATAAAAAATACGGTTTATAGTTCCAATTCTGTTAAAGGATTCCAAAAATGCTTTTCAAAGTGGATGATTTGGTTGTTTTCAATTTTCACGCCTTCTTTTTCTAGTAATTCTTGCATTATAAAAGGTGTTTCAAAATGATGCCTACCGGTTAGTTGCCCGTTTCTATTTACTACCCTATGTGCTGGAACTTTTTCTTTTTGTTGGTGTGCATTGTTCATTGCCCAACCCACCATTCTTGCTCCTGATTTTGTGCCTAAATAATTAGCAATAGCTCCATAAGAAGTAACTCTTCCTTTAGGAATTTCTCTTGCCACAGCAAAGACCATTTCAAAAAAATCGGTTGATTTAGTAGTCATTGTTACTTTAATTTAGGATTGTTTTGGTGCCTATCTTTATCACGTTGGGTTTTCTTTTCCAAATTCTTTTCTAACGCATTGGTTAAATCTACTCCAGTTTGGTTAGCAATACAAATCAATACAAAAAGCACATCAGCCAATTCATCATCAAGCGATTTTTCTTTGTCGGAGGCTTTCTCAGATTGTTCGCCATACCTGCGAGCAATAATTCGGGCCACTTCACCTACTTCTTCGGTAAGCATCGCCATATTAGTAAGTTCATTAAAATAGCGAACACCTACTTTTTTTATCCAATTATCCACTTGTTGTTGGGCTTCTTCTAAGGTCATACTTGGTAGTAAAAAATTTTCATCAAATTTAAACATCAAAATCCGAATACAAGAGGTGTGCGATAAATTTCTCTTTTTGTCAATATCATAACAAGACCTTCAAGGTTTTAAAAACCTTGAAGGTCTAAATAAGTTTAAATAAGGGAAATTTATCGTACACCCAATATAAGAACAGCCCAACATATTCTCTTAAAATTCTTATTTTTACGTTTTAAATAAAAACCTAGAAACTGTATGGCAACAATTTTAATCATAGATGACGAACGACCAATAAGAAACACATTAAGAGAAATCTTGGAGTATGAAAAATTTATTATAGATGAAGCAGAAGACGGTCAAATGGGATTAGAAAAAATCAAATCAAAGAAATATGATTTGGTAATGTGTGATATTAAAATGCCTAAGATGGATGGTTTGGATGTGTTGAAACAAACCATTGCATTCGGTATAGAAACGCCTATAGTAATGATTTCTGGGCATGGAACAATTGAAACTGCTGTTGAAGCCATAAAAATAGGGGCATTTGATTTTATTTCTAAACCTTTTGATTTAAATCGTTTGTTGATTACGGTTAGAAATGCTATAGATAAAAAAGAATTGGTGCAAGAAACCAGAAAACTTCAAAAAAAGGTAGGAGGTAAAGGAAAAACGCAAATTATTGGCGAATCGGAAGCTATTTTAAAAGTGAAAGACATGATAGAAAAAGTGGCGGTGAGCGATGCACGAGTTTTAATTACAGGTGGCAACGGAACAGGAAAAGAATTAGTAGCTCGTAGTTTGCACGAAAAATCTGAAAGAAGTAAAGCTCCATTTGTGGAAGTAAATTGTGCTGCCATTCCTTCAGAATTAATAGAAAGTGAGTTGTTTGGACATGAAAAAGGAGCGTTTACATCGGCTATAAAACAACGTAAAGGTTGTTTTGAACAAGCGGAAGGCGGTACCTTATTTTTGGATGAAATTGGTGATATGAGTTTATCGGCACAGGCAAAAGTGCTGCGTGCTTTGCAAGAAAATAAAATTACCCGAGTGGGTGGAGAAAGCGAAATAAAAGTAAATGTGAGGGTGTTGGCGGCAACCAACAAGGATGTGATGAAAGAAATTGCTGAAGGTAATTTCAGAGAAGATTTGTACCACCGATTGGGCGTGATTTTAATTCATGTACCTGATTTAAATGAAAGAAGAAATGATGTGCCTTTGTTGGCAGATTATTTTTTAACGCAGCTTTGCGAAGACCATGGAATAGCCAAAAAATCTTTTGAATTATCTGCCTTAAATGCCTTAAAAGAGTATAATTGGACAGGAAACATCAGAGAATTGAGAAACATTGTAGAACGACTAATTATTTTGAGTGATAAGGTAATTACGCTTGATGATGTAAACATGTATGCCAATCCTGGGAAGAAGTAAAGTTTTTTTTGCAATTTTTTCGTCCCCATTTTGCTATTAGCATTTCAAAATTGTACACTATAACAAAATACCCTTATGGTTGTTTGGCTTTTTATATTAAAAAAGAGTTTTAAGCCTTATACATTTCCCTAATAATCACTTTTTGAAGTACTCTTTTCAAAATCAAATCTGTAATAATTTCATCCGTATCTGCGTGTGGATTTTCTTTTAGTTTTTTGTTAAGAAAATCTTCTTCAATGTCTATTCTGTATAGAAGAGATAACAATTTTATGTAATCATTATTTAATAAGTCATCAATTAAAGGTAGAACTTGCTGATACAATTCTTGATAAGGAGTTATATCTTTTCCAACAAAATTAATTTCTAAACTAACCCAATTGAATTCTTTTTTAAGTTGGATAACTACTTTTTCCAATAAATCTTTTCGATGATAATAAGGAACAAGCTCACTTAGTGTTGGGATAGGAGTTGACATCACTAAGAGGATTAAGAGTTTACAAAAATTTCAGTTAATTTGTTATGTAGTTCTTCTCCTCTTAAATTTTTGCCAATAATTATTCCTTCTCTATCTAATAAAATAGTAAGAGGAATGCCCGAAATATCGTATAAAGGAACTATTGAAGATTGCCATCCTTTTAAATCACTCACATGGTTTTTCCATTTAAGGTTGTCTTTTTCAATTGCATTGAGCCAATCTTGTTTGGCGTTTGGTTGTTGTGGCATTCCATCTAATGACACACTAAAAACTTCAAATCCATTTTTATTAAATTTATCATAAGCAGCAACAACATTAGGGTTTTCAATTCTACAAGGTTTGCACCACGAAGCCCAAAAATCAATTAAAACTACTTTCCCTCTCAGTGAAGACAAAGAAACAGGATTTCCATTCGCATCATTAAGCGTAATTTCTGGTGCTTCAGCTCCTGGAGAAAGTTTTACTATTTTTTGATATTTCTGATTGAAATTTTGAGTGTAAGGAGAGTTTGGTAGTTTTTCGTTAAGAGCTTCATTCACTTTTTTATGCAAATCAGCATATTCATTGATGTCTAACATTTGAACTGCAGCTAAACTCACTAAAGAGGCTGGTTTTTCGTTAATTATACTCGCAAAATAGTTGTTCATTTTACTGATTGAAGTAAGTGATGCTATTTGCATTTGCACAAATAATTCTTGGTTTGATTGGTTTTGCTGATACAATCTGCCTAATGAATCTTGTAATTGAGCATTTGTTTGATAGGCTAGATTAAAATCACGCAATTTTTTTGATTCTTCCGAACCTTCTACTTTATAAGTATTCATTAAATTTGTTCCATCAGCAGTAATAACGGGTGATTCACCTTGATTCAAAATGAGGTTAATGTAACTTTGATTGTTAATTCTAATGCGATAGTAGCCTAATTCTTCAATAGTATAAGAAAAATTAAAACTTCCATCGTTAGCAATTGTTGTAGTGTCTTTTGTGTCTATTGCTGTGGTACCAACATAATCTAAGTATATGGAAGTTCCAAAAGGGAGGTTGCTTATGTTTCCAGAAATGGTGGATGTAGCAGTTTTTTCATCAGTTGATGTATTTTCATCAGAACAAGCAATAAAAAAAGTGAATATTAAGCTGTAATAAAATATTTTTTTCATACGTATTGAATTTTAATTTTTAAAAAAGAGGTTATTACTCAGCCACTATTTTATTGATAAATTGGTTGCTGAATAATTACAAATATAGTAGTTAATTTAATTTTTCTCTTAATAACACATTTGCTTTTTTTGGGTCAGCTTTTCCCTCCGAAACTTTCATTAATTGCCCCATCAAAAATCCCATGAGTTGTTTTTCTCCATTTTTGAATCGTGTTATTTCAGTTGGATTTTGTTCAATAACAATATCAATATAATTACTAATATCATCAGCATTACTTTCTTGGATAAGATTATTTTGTTCTGCAATAGCCATTGGTTCAATGTCAGGTTGATTAATCATTATTGGAAAAATGTGCTGAGAAGCAACCGTATTACTCACTTTTCCATCGTCAATTAATTGGATAAGTGCGGCAATTTTCATGGGTTTTAGAACAAAATCCTCAATGGTAATTCCATTTTCATTTAAATATGATTTTATTGAACCATTCAACCAGTTTGAAGCTGCTTTGTAATTTTTGGTATGTTGAGTTAATTCATTATAGTAAAGCCCTAAAGGTTTCGATTCAATGATGAGGTTGGCGTCATATTCAGACAATCCATATTCTTTAGTGTAAACTTTATAAAGTTCATTAGGCAGTAGAGGAAGTAATTTTTTTACTTCAGTAATATAATTTTCTTCAACTAAAACAGGTTGTAAATCTGGTTCAGGAAAATAACGATAATCATGTGCTTCTTCTTTGCTTCGCATGAGTGTAGTTGAACCATCAGCAGCATTAAAACTTCGGGTTTCCATTTCTACTCGTTGTCCTGCTTCAATTAAATCTATTTGTCGTTTAATTTCAAAATCAATGGCTCTTTTCACGTTTCGGATGGAGTTCATGTTTTTGGTTTCAGTTCGTTCTCCAAAAGTTGTTGAGCCTTTTAACATTACAGAAACATTGGCATCGCATCGTAAACTTCCTTCTTCCATGTTTCCATCACAAATTTCGAGATACCTAACCAATTTTCTAATTTGGGTAACATATTCATAAGCTTCATCAGACGATTTTATTTCTGGTTCAGAAACAATTTCTACCAAAGAAACTCCAGCTCTGTTTAAATCAATTAACGTGTTAAAAGGGTCTTGGTCATGCATACTTTTTCCAGCATCCTCTTCTAAATGTATTCTAGTGATGGAGATATTTTTTTCTTTTACTGTATTTGGGAATAAGGTAACATAACCTCCATTGCAAATAGGAGTTTTGTCTTGTGTAATTTGATATCCTTTAGGTAAATCTGCATAAAAATAATTTTTTCTAGCAAACTCATTTACTTTTCTAATGGTTGAATTTAATGCTAAGCCTAGTTTTACAGCAAACTCAATATTTTTTTTATTCAACACAGGTAATGTACCTGGATGCCCCAATGTAATTGGACTAATGTTGGTATTTGGTAAATCACCAAAACTTGCAGAATCGGAAGCGTACGCTTTACTGTTGGTAGCTAATTGAGCATGAATTTCCAATCCAATTACAGCTTCATATTTATCGTAAATGTTCATTTTTTTAGTTTGAAGTTTACTAAACCCTTAATACAATTCAGCTAATAGTTCTTTTATTAATAAAGTCATTTTTGGTTCAGCTGCTTTCGCAATAACTTGCACTTCTTCATGACTAATTTCTATTATTTTTCCATCAACACCTAGGTCTGTAATAATTGATAAAGCCATGCAAGGAAGATCCATGTGTCGGGCAACAATTACTTCAGGAACAGTACTCATGCCAACAGTATCAGCCCCAATAATTTGCATATATTTGTATTCTGCAGGAGTTTCAAATGTAGGTCCTGAAAGTACAGCATAAACTCCTTGTTGTAATTTTATGTTGTTTGTTTTAGCAATATTAATTACTGAATGAATAAGTTTTTTGTCGTAAGGCTCGCTCATATCAGGAAAACGAGGCCCTAATTCATCAATGTTTTTACCCCTCAAAGGATTGTCGGGCAATAAATTAATATGGTCGGTAATCAACATAATGTCGCCAACTTCAAATTTGGCATTTACTCCGCCACTTGCATTACTTAAAAATAATTGAGCGATGCCTAAGGCTTTCATTACTCTAATAGGAAAAGTACATTCTTGCAATGAATATCCTTCATAATAATGAAACCTGCCTTGCATTGCAACAACAGGAACATTGTTTAAATATCCAAAAACTAATTTTCCTGAATGACCTTGAACAGTAGAAACAGGGAAATTAGGAATTTCTTCATAAGGGATGGCTATTTCAACATCAATTTCTGTAGATAAATTGCCTAATCCTGTTCCCAAAACAATTCCTACTTTTGGCTGTAACGATGTTTTACTTCTTAAAAATTGCTTAGTTTCTTCTATTTTCTTTAACATAGTTTAAAATTTTATTGTCAAATTCCTGCTTATCTTCTCCATGAAAATCAATATCTATAGGAATGTAATAAATCGGAAATTCTTTAATCTGGTTATTTATTTTTGGCAAAGATAATCGCATTATATCTTTTTCTGTAGTTATGATTAATTTATTATTTCCAATGATTTCATTAAAAACAGTTTTTATTTTAGAAATATCTTCATCCGTAAAAACATGATGATCATTAAATGAAATATGTTTTACAAATGTATATGAATTTTTTAATTCATAATATAAAGGTATAGGGTTAGCAATTCCAGTCAATAATAATATGGATGAGTTAAAATCAGGTTGAAGCTCTTTTGCTAAAGCATTATAAGGTATTAGTTTTTTATACTTTATATAGGAAAAATATATGGGTTGATTTTTTTTAGGAACTAATTCATGTATCACTCTTTTTTTATCTATTGGAGATAAAATTGTTGGACATTTTGATACTATTATAATGTCAGCTCTATTACTTCCACAAACTCCTTCTCTTAGTCTTCCAGATGGAAGTAAATAATCAGTTGTATATAGATTTTCAAATTCAGTAATTAGTATGTTAATGTGAGGTTTGATAGCTCGGTGTTGGTAAGCATCATCTAATAGAATAACATCAAGATTAGGATAAGTTTTTGTTAATTGCTTTACTCCGTTAACCCTTTTTTCATCAACTGCAACAGGTATATCATTAAATCGCTTTTTATATAATAATGGTTCATCACCAATATCTTCAGCTGTAGAATTTTCATTAGAAAGTATAAAACCAGATGTTAATCTTTTATATCCTCTACTTAATGTTGCTACTTTATAGTTAGACTGAAGAAGTTCTATTAAATAAGCTACATGAGGAGTTTTTCCTACTCCTCCAATAGCAAGATTCCCTATAGAAATAATAGTTGTTTTAAATTCTACAGAAGAGAATAAACCCCAATCATAACACTTATTTCTAAGATAAATAACAACTCCATATAACAATGAAAAAGGGAGTAATAATATTTGAAGTAATTTTTTCAAAACAATGTCGTAAAATTAATTTTTTAAAATGAAGTGAAGCGTGCTTTAGAAATTTCTTTAATAAATTAAAAAAAAAAATTAATTATGGGAAAGCTAACTAAAACTTAACACCTTATAAAAGTATGTTTTATTCTGATTTTGATTATGTTACATATCGTTCTGCTTTGCTATTTCAATGTATATCTTATGTTTTAACAAAAGTGTTTTTTGCAATTCTTTTTATTTTTATGGTAAGAATTAATAAAGTATTTCTATTTTTACGCAAAATAATTTGGTTTTAAGTTTTAATATTAATTACTTTTACGCCTCATTTATTTGCACTAAACAAAATATTTAAAGTCTAAATTAAAAAATATGTTAAAAAAATTAGCTGTTTTTGTAACCGTATTATTGTCTATATCTATGGTTTATGCCCAATCTGGACAAGGAACTATTAAAGGTAAAATGGTAGATAAGGAAACAGGAGAACCTCTTCCTTTTGCCAATATTGTTGTAATGAAAGGTGGCTCACAAGTGGCTGGAGCCCAAACCGATTTTGATGGTAAATTTACTATTACAGCATTAACTCCTGGTGTTTATGATTTAGTAGCCAAATATGTAGGCTATCAAGATATAAAAATTAATAGCGTAACTGTAAGTGGGGGAAAAATTACTTTTGTACCAGATTTAAAAGCTGGTCAAGGAGTTGATTTAGCAGAATTTCAGGTAGTTGAATTTCAAGAACCTTTAATTAGTAAGGATCAAACTTCATCAGGAGGAACGGTAACTAGAGAAAATATTGCTAAAATGCCTGGTCGTTCAGCAGTTTCAGTTGCACAAACAGTTGGTGGTGTATTTTCAAAAGATGATGGTTCAACAGATTTGAATATTAGAGGATCGAGAAGCTCTGGAACGGATACTTATATTGATGGTATTAAAGTAAGAGGTTCTCAAAATCTACCAAATTCTGCCATTGAGCAAGTATCTGTAATTACTGGTGGCTTGCCAGCACAGTTTGGTGATGTTACAGGTGGTATTGTAAATATTACTACTAGAGGAGCATCTAAAGAGTGGTTTGGAGGTATCGAATACCTGACTTCTGGATTTAAAAATGGAGAAGACGGTATCATAGGATTAGACGACCATGGGTTTAATTTATTTGGATTCAGTTTATCTGGTCCAATTATGTTCCACAAAGATTCAGCAGGAAATAAAAAAGATGCTAAAATTGGGTTTTTCCTTTCTGGCGAATTACAATATGATGTTGACCCTCAGCCAAATGCTGTTAAAAACTATAAAGTTAAAGATGGCGTTATGGAACAATTGAATGCAACACCTTTTTCAGGTGGTTCTGATTTTCAAACAGGTGTTGTAAATAATGCTCAATTCGTTAAAAAAGAAGATTTAGAAGAAATTCCTTTCCGATTAAACGCATCTAGAAAAGGAATGAATTTAGCTGGGAAAATTGATTTTAATGTTTCTTCTTCTATTAATATTGCAATAGGTGGCTCTTTTGATTACAACGATAGAAACAGATTTAATAGACGTAATGCATTGTTTAACTCTCAAAACAATCAACAAGATATCCAACGTACTTGGAGAACTTACGCACGATATACACAACGATTTGCTAATAGCACAGATGAAGAAAATGCTTCTGTAATTAAAGATGCTTTCATTTCTTTTCAAGCTGATTATTCTAATTTTAACAGAACTGTTCAGGACGAAAACCATAAAGACCAGCTTAATCATTATGGTTATATCGGTAAATTTACCACTACACGTATCAATACTTTTGACCAAAATGTAACATCTCAAGTTATTGTTGATCAAAATGAAGATACTGTTAGAATAATTACTGGATTCATGTCCAATCCAAACACAATTAATTATGAATTTGAAAGTGGAGATATAAATCCAATACTTTCAAACTACACACAAAGTTATTATGATATTTTTGCTGGAGATCCAACATTTACATCAACAATAGAAGGTGTGCAAGGAAATGGTGGTTTAGTTAATGGCGATGTACCAATTGACGTTTATAATATGTTTAACGCTATGGGTACCGTTTCAAATCAATATTTCAAACAAGAACAAACACAATTTAGATTCACAGGTTCAGGAAGTGCAAGTTTAAAGAACCACTCTATTCAAATCGGTTTTGAATATGAGCAACGAAATGAAAGAAGTTATACGGTTAACCCAGTTGGTTTATGGACATTAGGAAGAAGGTTAGTTAATACCCAAATTGCAGAACGAAGTAACCTTGATGGAACATATATCGAATTTCCTGGAGCAGGAGGTGGAGGTATTTCTCAGTTCTTATTCGAACAAGCATACAATGCAAATGAACACAATCAATTTGATAAAAATCTTAGAAAAGCGTTGGGTCTTCCAGAAACAAGTTTAGATTGGATAGATTTTGATTCTTATGGCCCTGATGTATGGAACATTGGAATGTTTACTCCTGACGAAATTTATACCGGAGCTAGAGGTGCTATGAGTAACTTTGGATACGACCATACAGGAAAAAAACTTTCTGGAAACCCTAGCTTAGATGATTTCTTTACAAAGAAAGATGCTAATGGTAACTATACAAGAGAAAACCCATCCTTTCAACCTATCTACATTGCTGGTTATTTGCAAGATAAATTTGCTTTTGATGATTTAATTTTTAATGTAGGTGTTAGAATTGACCGATATGATGCGAATCAATCTGTACTAAAAGATAAGTTTTCTTTGTTTCCTGTTAAAACAGTAGCAGAATTAGATATACCAGAGAAACCAGCAAATATTGGAGATGATTTTGTTGTTTATGTAAATGATGCAACAGATCCTAAAGTAACTCAAATTACTGGATATAGAGATGGAGATACATGGTACAATGCGGATGGTGAAGAAATTTCAGATCCTGCAATTTTACACGCATCAGGAATACCAAATCCTTGGTTGGTTGACCCTAATAAAAATAATGTTTTTAGAGATTTAGATGGTGCTTCATTCAAAGATTTTGATCCTCAAGTGAATATATCTCCTCGTATTTCATTCTCTTTCCCAATTTCTGATGAAGCCTTATTTTTTGCTCATTATGATATCTTAACCCAACGTCCTTCATCAGGAAATAGAATGGACTTGTTAAGTTATTTAAATTTTAATCAAGGTGGATTTAATCATTTAGGAAATAATACCGCATTTAATAATCCTGATTTAAAAGCTGAAAAAACTATCGATTATGAGTTAGGATTCCAACAAAAACTAAGTTCGCATTCAGCTGTTAAACTATCTGCATTTTACAGAGAATTTAGAGACCAAATTCAAGTATCTCAAATTATTGGAGCATTTCCTGGTAACTATTTTACTTTTGAAAATAAAGATTTTGGTACTGTAAAAGGTATGACAGTGAGCTATGATTTAAGAAGAAAAGGCAATGTAACCCTAAGAGCAGCTTATACCCTTCAATTTGCTGACGGAACAGGCTCTAGTACAACGACATCTTTAGGACTTGTTTCGTCAGGTAATGGAAATTTAAGGACATTAGTGCCTCTTAATTTTGATCAACGACATGCTATTGTGTTATCTGGAGATTATAGATACGGTGAAGGAAAAAGTTATAATGGACCTGTTTTAGGTGGTAAACAAATATTAAAAAATACTGGAGCTAACTTAACACTTCGTTCTGGTTCTGGAACTCCTTATACAAGAACCTCTCGTCTTGTAGGTACTCAAATTACAGGTCAACCTAATTCTCCTCAACAAGGACAGTTAAATGCTTCTCGTTTACCTTGGACTTCAACAGTAGATTTGAAAGTAGATAGAAACATAGACTTGAAATGGGGTAAAGGCGAAGATGAAGACAAAAAAGAGGCTTCACTTAATATATATATTCAAGTGCTGAATTTATTCGATGCTCTTAATGTGATAGATGTTTTCAGTGCAACAGGAAATCCAGATGATGATGGTTTCTTAGAAGCTGCTGAATGGCAAAATTTAATTTCATCATCAATTGATGAACAAGCATATAGAGATTTATATTTAGCCAAATTAGAATCAAACCCAGATAACTATGCTTTACCAAGACGAATTCGTTTAGGTATTCAACTTAATTTTTAATTTTTTTCTTAATAAAAGTATATGATAAATTCAATAATTATGAAAAGACAACTATTAGTATCTTTAATAGCGATATCAAGTGTTTTATCTCTTTCAGCTAGAAATGTGCCAACTTCAAATGGCAACAAAGGTGGGGGCAACAACCCAACACCAGCAGCGGGCTGTGCCTCAGCAACAGCAATTGCCACCTTAGAGTTGAACAACGTAAGAGCTCGGATAGAAGGTACAGGTGGAAGTATGTGGCAAGATAGAGCCAATTTAATAGCTGCCTATAATATACCCAAACAAAAAACTGCTAGTGACCCTCGTTTCACATCCATTTTTTCAGGAGCATTGTGGATGGGAGGTTTAGATGTGAATGGACAATTGAAGTTAGCTGCAGTAAGATTTAGACAGGATGGAAATGATTTTTGGCCTGGACCCTTAAATACTTCAACCGCAGAAATAGATGCGGCAACTTGCACTAAATTCGATCAGTTTTTTGGTATATCCAGACCGATAGTAAATCAATTTGTAGCATGGTTTCAAGCAGGTTTAGATGATGTTGCGAATGGAACAACCACGCAAGCCACCAATTTTCCAGGCTACCAAATACCAGATGTGATACTCAACTGGCCAGCACATGGCGATCCTTCCTTAGGACAAGATTGGCACTTAGCTCCCTTTTATGACAGAGATGGCGATGATTTTTACGATCCATCGCAAGGGGATTATCCAAAATACGATTTAATAGGAGATATAGATTGCAGAGTTGAACGTGATATTCGATTGTTTGGAGATACTACCATCTGGTTTGTATTTAATGATAAAGGTAATGTACATTCCGAATCAGGTGGACCATCTATAGGTATGGAAATTAGAGGACAAGCTTTTGCTTTTGCCACCAATGATGAGGTAAACAACATGACTTTTTATAACTATGAAATGATAAACCGTTCGACATTTACCTTAACCGAAACTTATTTTGGTCAGTTTGTAGATGCAGATTTAGGAAATTTTTCTGACGATTATGTAGGTTGTGATGCAGAAAGAGGCTTAGGATATGCGTATAATGGAGACCCCTTAGATGAAGATAATGGTTCTGCATTTGGATATGGAACTACCCCACCAGCCATAGGTGTAGATTTTTTCGAAGGACCTTATATGGATAATGATGGTTTAGACAACCCATTAACCAAAATAGTTCAAGATGCGATAGATTCTAACGGCATACCTTATCCTGGATTAGGAATAGGCTATGGTGATGGTATAGTTGATAACGAGCGTTATGGAATGCGTAAATTTATTTATTTCAATAATCAGGGTCAATTTCCTGGCGATGGAGACCCATCATCGGCACTAGCTCATTATAATTTTTTAAGAGGGAAATGGAATGATGGTGCTCAAATGGTGTGGGGAGGTAATGGTCATCCTTCTAGTGGAGGGACAATTTTAGCAGACTTACTATTTCCAGGCGATTCAGACCCTTTGCATTGGAGTACCTTAGGTGTTACACCAACACCAGTGCCATGGTCTGAAGCTTCCGTAGGAAATACACCTTCTGACAGACGATTTTTACAATCAGCAGGGCCATTTACCTTAGAACCAGGAGCAGTAAACGATTTAACAGTAGGTGTAGTTTGGGCGAGAGCTACCACAGG
>Ga0210005_1000784_pt1 | contig 23185 bp, 19 predicted proteins | sample CryGey02umfilter_3_FD_183961 | JGI IMG/M metagenome (GOLD analysis project Ga0210005, IMG submission 183961) | Groundwater microbial communities from aquifer in Utah, USA - Crystal Geyser 4/9/14 0.2 um filter (SPAdes) (version 3) | ecosystem: Environmental > Aquatic > Deep subsurface >... | reverse complement strand
ATTTTCACAAAAATTCAGCACCAAAGCTCTCTGCATCTACCCTGTATTTCAGGGGCAAAGTTCTACTGTAAGCGCAGTAAAATCGCATCTTGAGGCACTCAAAAAGTGCAACGAGTTTGAAGGAAAGTCCGGCGAGCTCCACTTCGCGCTCAACCTCGCATCAACACTTCCTCAGAAAATAATCTTCGTGGGCTTGGGTGAGGAGAAGAAGCTCACCGAGCAGTCCCTCATGAAGGCTCTCTCGGGAGCTGTTAAGGCCGCCCAGGGACACAAGGCCCACGACCTCACGATCCACCTCCCTTCGGCGATCAAAAAATACGCCCAAGTTGTCACCGAGTCGGTCGTCATGGCCAGTTACCGCTGTGCCTACCCTTACAAGACCGGCGAAAATCTCAAAAAGTTGGAGGAGATGAGCATCGACGCGGTCGAGCTCGTGGGGCTGGGGAAAGATAAGGAGCTTCAGAAGAAGGCCGAGCGCGGACTTCACATCGGTGGAGCCACTGTCACCGTCCGCGACTGGGTCAACGGGCCGCCCAGCCACGTTGATGTTCACTTTTTGGAGCACGAGGCGCGACGTATCGGCAAGCAGTCCCGCACCCGCGTGACAATCTTCAACAAGAAGCAGCTCACCAAGATGGGAATGGGCGCACTGCTTGGAGTAAACCGCGGCAGCGTGGATGAGGCCCGTCTTGCCGTCTTGGACTACACCCCTCGCGGAGCCGACAAAAAGAAGCCGGTTGTCCTTGTTGGAAAGGGGATCATCTTCGATAGTGGAGGCTACAACCTCAAGCCCAGCGGACACATTGAAGACATGCAGCTCGACAAGTCCGGAGCGGCAACGGTTCTTGAGCTGATCGAGCTCCTTCCCCGCCTCAACATTAAACACCGGGTTATCGCCGTGGCCCCGATCACGGATAACTCGATAGACGCCAAGGCCCAGCGCCCCTCCGAGATAATTACGACCTACGCCGGCACAACCGTCGAGGTAACTAATACCGACGCCGAGGGCCGCCTCGTCCTCTGTGATGCCCTTGCCTATGCCGTAAAAGAGTACAAGCCTCGCTATATAATAGATGTGGCGACGCTGACGGGAGCCTGTATGATCGGCCTTGGTTACCGCTACGCCGGCCTCTTTGGTAACGACGAAGAGCTCAGCGCAAAACTTAAAGCAGCGGGCGAAGCCGTCGATGAGCTACTCTGGCCCATGCCCATTCACGAAGATGATGCCGAGAAGATGAAGGGGCAGTATGCCGACTTGCGCAACAGCGACTCGGGCACCTCACGCTACGCCGGAGCCTCTAAAGGCGCCGCCTTCCTCAAAGAATTTGTGGGGAAGACCCCGTGGGCCCACCTCGACATTGCCGGGCCGGCCTTCACCTCCGATCCCAAGAAACACGAAGACAAGGGGGCGACCGGTTTTGGCCTCAGGGTACTCGCCCGCTTCCTCGAAGACCTCGAGTAACCACCATCCTCACTCATGACACATACTCCACTCGACTCAGACTTAGCCGCTCCTTTGAAGGCCGCGAAACCACGACGTATTGGAATAGATGCCCGTTTTTACAGCCGCCACTTTGGCATTGGCCGCTACGTTTACGAGCTCGTGCAGAACGTTACGACTCTCGATACTGAAAACGAGTACGTCGTCTTCTTGAACCAGCCGAACTACGATGAGTTTATCCCCTCACGTCCGGGCGTCACAAAAGTGCTTGCGGACGCCCCGCACTACTCCCTCCGCGAGCAGCTCAGCTTCGTCAAAAAACTCAAGGCCGCCCGTCTGGACCTGATGCATTTCACTCACTTTAACGCCCCCATTCTCTACCGCGGCCCCTCTGTGGTCACCATCCACGACCTTACACTGAGCATGTACCCCGAACGCCGCTTTAACGGAACACTCCGCCGCTGGGCCTACGACCTCATAATCAGCTCAGTGGCTCATCGCTCGCGCCACATTATAGCCGTCTCAAATAATACCAAGCATGACATAGTAAACTTCCTTCGCATCCCGGAAGAGAAGATCTCCGTCGTCTACCCGGGGGTGGGGGAGGAGTTTAAACCCACGGAAGACCCGGCCGCCGTCGCCGACCTCCGCGAGCGCCTCGACCTCAAAAAGCCCTACCTTCTTTACGCCGGCGTCTGGCGCAGCCACAAAAACCTCATCAACCTGATACGAGCTTTTTCTCTCCTCAAGGCAAAGCACGACTTCCCGGGCCTCCTCGCCATCACCGGTCTGCCGGATCCGCGCTACGCCGAAGTCACCCAGGCGGTACACCACTACGGCCTCAACGACGACGTCCGCTTTGTCGGGCGCGTCTCAGAAGAAGACCTGATTCTGCTCTATAACGGGGCCCTCAGCTATGTCATCCCCTCGCTCTACGAGGGATTCGGCCTGCCGGCTCTTGAGGCCTTCGCCTGCGGCACACCCGTCTGCGCCTCAAAGACCTCCTGTCTGCCGGAAGTTTGTGGCGAGGGGAACGCGCTGTTTTTCGATCCTCACGATCCAACCAACATCGCCGAGACCCTCGATACGCTCATAAAAGACCCCCAGCTGCAGGCGACACTTCGTGAGCGCGGACTGGCCCGCGCCCGTGAGTTTTCATGGGATACGATGGCCAGATCGGTTCTGGAGATCTATAATAAAGCTCTCTCGTAGCCCCCGCGCCCTCATGTTCACCTCTCTCAAAAACCTTCTTCCCTCAACTCTCAATCGCTTTGGCATGGGGAGGCAGGCCCGCGCGGCTCTTATTTGTGAGCACTACCGCACACACGCTCCCACCCTCATCCACCCTAACGTGCTCGCCCACACCTTCCCCAAGTACTACCGCAATCAGGCCCTCACGGTGGGAGTTGAAAACGCCGCCTGGGCACACCTTGTCGCACAGAAAAAGGTCGCACTCATGAAGCAGCTTCGATCCGATTTTCCCGACCTCGTCATCGAGCGAGTGACCACCCAGCTGGCCTCCGAAGAAGAAAAACAGACCCTTTTTAAGAAAAAACATTGACTACATGGGACTGAATAGATAGAATCTCGTTGCTTTATGCTCAGAATAAGATTTTCACGCACCGGAAAAAAAGGCCAGCCAAGTTTTCGCATCGTTGTTGCGGAGCACACCGCTCCAATCAAAGGACGCAATACTGAAATCGTTGGACACTACCTCCCCGCACTCACACCAAAGGTTGTCGAGTTCAACAAGGAGCGTATTGAGTACTGGATCGCTCACGGTGCACAACCTACAGACTCTGTTGCCGCTCTTCTCAAGAAGAATGGTGTTGAGGGTATGGATAAGTACCTCGAGCCTCGAGACAAGAAACGCAAAAGCAGCAAAGAGCCCGAGCCAGAAGCGGCTCCCGCTCCAAAACCCGCTGCACCCGCAGCAGCTCCTGCCCCAGTAGAGACTCCGGCTGAAGAGGCCCCCGCTCCTGCGGCAGAGCCAGAGGCTCCCGTAGAGGAAGCGAAGGCAGAAGAAGCCCCGGTTGAGGCTACTCCAGTAGAGGAGGCTCCAAAAGCAGAGGCAGAAGCTCCGGCTGAAGAGGAGGCTCCGTCCGAGGAAGAGAAACCTTCCGAGGGGGCAGCAGCCTAGTAATAATCAAAAAAATCGGTCACCTCTTTTTTCTTACACCCTAAACTTTTCCTCATGATGGATACGGACATCACCCAAGGACCAGATAAGGACTTTGTTGAATACATCGTCAAGCAGATAGTCACTCGCCCTGAAGAAGTTGAGGTTAGCCGCAGTGTCGATGAGATGGGCGTTCTTCTAACCCTGAAGGTGGCAAAAGAAGACATGGGGCGAATCATCGGAAAGAGTGGACAGACGGCAAAGGCCATCCGCATCCTCATTCGCATCATCGGTTCAAAAAACAACGCACGAGTTAATCTCAAGATTATGGAGCCGGATGGCCAGGAAGTTAGCTTTGGTGGTGATGATTTTGGAGACTTTGGCAGCGAAGAGTCCGGCTCAGGGAGCGACATGCTCTAATAAAGAACTGCCCACGGCTTGGTTTTGATCTTTTTTCCTGTAAAATAGAAGCACATGGCTCGTTCAGGCACACTCATATCGGATACTCAAAACGTTCAACTTATTGATTTGATCAATAAGGGAATCGCCTATGCGATCATCGTTGCGGGCTTTCTCTCGGTCGTCTTCATATTCATTGGCGGGATTTCATTTATCCTCTCCGGCGGACAGGAAGACAAGATCAAGCAGGCGGTCTCAACTATTCGTTACGCCATTATCGGCCTCATCGTAACTATCTTGGCGGTCATCATCGTCAACGCGCTGGGGAATATCATTGGCATCAGCACCACCGAATACATTAGCTTTAGTGAGATTGTAAGAATCATTCAAGACATCTCCGATAGCATTCGAAGTAGCGGTGGAGGAAGCGGCGGACAGACACTCCGCTAAGCCTTTTTCACAGACTCCTTAACGACATTGTTCCAGTCATACGGGAAGCGGTATGTTTCGAGTGCCCGTACAATTGCTGCAAAGACCTCCCACTTGGTCCGATTCTTGAAGTAAAAGCCATCGCCCTTTTCCATGACCGGATTGTAGTCGGGGGTAGCCTCGTCATCGATGTGGGGGGCTACGGGAACACACCCTGCGCCACGGGCAAACTGGACCTGATCGTGTTCGAAGAGCACGGCAAAGTCAGCTGCGCTGCAGGCTTCATCGCGCTTTTCTTTGTCCACAATGCGGATATGTTCAGTGACTTTTGGAGCCTTCTTTGACGAGACTCCGTGAACGAGTGTCGCAACACCAAGTGCCTCCACTCCATCAAGAAGGTCAACGAGCTCCTCTTGTTTGAGCGTCCTGGGAAAGTCGATAAACAAAACCGGCTTACGTCCGGCAAACTGAACCCCCATCATACGCGTCTTGAGCTTCTGTTTCTGCTCAAGCAGGTGCTTGTGATTAAGAGGCGTTCCCGCTGACCTTGCGCTTACGGCGGCGGCGGCCTTTCCGGTCTTTTTTAATGAGGTAGTCTTCGTGGCCATTTTTTTATTTATGTATCTGATTATTATAGCACTTTCTTTAAGACTCTTCCAGGTTGCAGCTCTTGACGGGTCGTCTATATTAGACGTCTGGTATACATAGCGCGGCCTCCTCTAATACGGTATGCTGGCCTCATGAAAAAACTAATTTTGATCGATGGAACCGGCCTGATCTTCAGAGGGTTCTACTCAATACCGCCCTACTTTCGCAGCCCAAACGGCGTTCAAACCAACGCGGTTTTTGGGTTCACCAGCATGCTCCTCTCCCTCATGAACGAGCACAAACCGGACTATCTGGCCGTAGCCTTCGATCGAAAAGGTCCAACCAAGAGGCACGAGGAGTATGCCGAGTACAAAGCCACTCGAGTTGCTGCGCCGGACGAGCTGTATGCCCAGATCCCACTCGTGAAAGATGTGGTTAATACCTTTAATCTGCCGCTCTTTGAGCAAGATGGTGTTGAGGCCGACGACCTGCTGGCGACCATCGTTCACAAAACTGCCGACGTCAAAAACCTGACCGTCGAGGTGGCTACAGGTGACTTTGATCTTTTTCAGCTGATCAGTCCACGCGTCAGCGTGCTCTATCCGGAGAAGGGCTTTAAAGAAGCCAAGCGGTACGATCCTGAGGCCGTCTACACCAAGTACAGCCTGCGCCCCGACCAGATACCCGATTTTAAAGGTCTGGCCGGCGACAGCTCAGACAACATACCGGGAGTTCGAGGTATAGGAGGAAAGGGCGCGGTCAACCTCCTGGCAAAATACGACTCGCTCGAAGGCATCTATGAACATCTCGACGAACTGAGCGACTCTGTTCGAACCAAGCTCACCGAGGGAAAAGAGAGTGCCTACAAGTGCCGTGATCTTACCCGCCTCATGGTCGATATCCCCCTCGACTTCGATCTACACTCCTGCACTGTGCGGGACTTCGACTCGGGAAGTGCGCGAAAACTCTTTGGCTCACTCGGCTTCCGAGCACTCGTACGAAGACTGGACGATCTTTTTGGCGCACCTGTAGAACAAGAGTCGCTCTTCTAGAGGGCGTTTTAATGTTGACTACTGGGCGAAAATATTACATAGCAGCATTTCACCCCCACTAGGGGCCGTGTAGACGACTTTTTGCGCTAGCACAAAGGGTAAACCCCCGCTCAACTACCACTCAGGTATTTTTGACTATTCGCCCGATCTTTACGCCCACGGGCCGCCCGGCTGGCAGAATGAGCGGTGGACGATTTTTCCCTCTATAAAGGCCCAACCGTATCTTCTGTATAACTTTTTTGTTCTAATTCCCGCCCGTACACTATTTTTGATCACCCCTAGGTGGTTTTTTCCCCACCAGTAAGCCCAAAAACGATACTCGAATAACGCATTTATTTATTCCGTCAACGAAGGGCGATAATGGCGCAAGATAAAGGAAAAAGGCGTATACAAAATTGGAACGAAGGGCTTGTAAAAGCCAAATAATCGAGTAAAAAATTTGCGTTGCCCAGTTTTCTGTACTATGTTTGGGACGCTTTAATCACATCGTATGTCAAAAGTTCGCGTCATAGCCGTCATAGATATCGGCTCTTCTAAAATTCGAACGGTTGTTGGAACTCTGGATGAAAACTCTACAGTGCCTAATGTTATTGGTGTTGGAATCGCTCCCTCAACCGGGCTTCGCAAAGGTCAAGTGATCGATGTCGAAGAGACTATTAGTAATATAACCGCCTCTCTTGAAGATGCGGAGCGTATGGCTGGCGAACCCATCCACCACGTTCTCATCGGCATCTCGGGCAACCATATTGAGTCGTTCAATAGTAAGGGCGTGGTAGCTATCTCACACCCGGGAAATGAGATTACGGAGGAAGACCTCGACCGTGTTTTGGAGGCCGCACAAGCTGTCGCCATTCCAAACAACCGACGCATTCTTAGAATCATTCCGAAGTCATTTACCGTCGATGAGCAGAAGGGGATTAAGTATCCCGTCGGCATGACCGGTATCCGACTTGAGGTTGATGCACACATCGTAACTGGCATCGTTCCGGCCGTTCGCAATATCGAGAAGTCGGTTTTGCAGGCGGGTGTGGATGTTGATGATATCGTCCCCGGACTCCTTGCGGCTTCTGAAGCCGTCCTCTCAAAGAGGCAGAAGGAGCTGGGCGTCGTCGTCATCGATATTGGTGCCGGCGGAACATCCATGGCCGTATTTGAAGAGGGCACGATTCTTCACACCGCCGTCATTCCGGTTGGTGCAGAGAGTGTCACCAACGATATCGCCATCGGACTCCGAACCTCGATCGATACTGCAGAGCGCATCAAGATTGAGTATGGCTCATGCATCCCCGACGAGGTATCAGACCGTGAGATCATCGACCTGAGTAGCTTTAGCAAGATCGACATGCAGAAGGTCTCAAAGCGCCAGCTCGTCGAGATCATCGAGGCCCGTTATAATGAGATATTCCTCTTGGTAAAAGAGGAGCTCGCCAAGATTCACCGAGACGGGATGCTTCCCGCCGGCGTTATGTTGACCGGTGCCGGATCAAAGATCCCAGGCATCATCGACGTCGCCCGCGAGACGCTCAACCTCCCGGTTCAGATTGGCTTCCCGCAGAATTTTGAAGGAGTGGTTGATAAGATTGAAGATCCGGCATATGCAACCGCAATCGGTCTACTCATCTGGGCCTCTCGTTTTGAGAGCCGTCCCTTTTCTATGAGCTTTAAGGGTCTCGATTTCAAGCGAGCCTTGAGCGGCATCAAGAACTGGGCAAAGCAACTTCTACCGTAAAAAATTCTATTTCTTTATAACTCACCCTTTTATGGATTATCAAAAATCCTCTTCATCGTCAGCGGGCGGAAGCTCCTCTGGCAACAGTAGCTCCTCACAGGGAGCCCAGCGTGATGCACTGCGCAACCTCTTCAGTGGGAAGCAGTCGTCATTCAAACGTCGCTCACCAAATCTCGAGATGGTGACTCCGGAGATCACTCCCGTCGCCTCACTCAAGGTCGTGGGTATAGGCGGAGGCGGAAGCAATGCCGTCAACCGCATGATGAAAGCCGGTGTCAAAGGCATCGAGTTCATCGCTCTTAATACAGACGCTCAGGCGCTCTACCACTGTGAGGCACCTCACAAGATCAATGTTGGTAAGGCAACCACTCGCGGTCTCGGAGCTGGAAGCAGCCCCGACATCGGACGTCAGTCAGCCGAGGAGAGCTCAGAGGAGATCAAGGCCGCCATTCAGGGCGCCGACATGGTCTTCATTACCTGTGGTCTCGGTGGTGGAACCGGTACGGGTGGTGCTCCAGTTGTAGCCGAGGTAGCTCGGGAGCTGGGAATCCTCACTGTTGCAGTTGTAACCAAGCCCTTCTCGTTTGAGGGAATGCGCCGCAAGCAGCAGGGTGACGATGGACTAGAAAACCTCAAGGGCAAGGTAGATACACTTATCACCATCCCTAACGACCGAATCCTCTCGATCATTGACAAGAAGACTCCTCTTATGGACGCCTTCTCCGTTGTGGACGACGTCCTCCGCCAGGGTGTTCAGGGCATTGCCGACATAATCACCGTTCACGGTATGATTAACGTCGACTTCGCCGATGTCCGCACCGTTATGCAGAACTCCGGTTCAGCACTTATGGGAATCGGATACGGCAGCGGTGAGAACCGTGCTCAGGACGCAGCCAAGGCAGCCATCGACTCACCACTTCTTGAGATGGATATCGCCGGTGCGAAGGGTATTCTCTTCAACGTCACCGGTGGAAACGACCTCTCGATGTTCGAGGTTGATGAGGCCGCCCGCATCATTACCGATGCCGCAGATCCGGACGCGACCGTCATCTTTGGTGCCGTTATCAACGACTCATACACGGGAGAGATCAAGGTTACCGTCATCGCCACAGGCTTTGATGATGTTCCTCGCGAGGCCGGCTCCTACTTCCAGCGTGAGCACACCAAGATCCAGTCAGAGCCACGACAGCCACAGAAGGCCGTGGAGAGTGAGTTGGACATCCCAGCTTTCATCCGCAACAAAGTAGGCTAGGTTCCGTATTTGTAACCAAGACCATTTCCCCGGTTGCTGGAAACGCAACCTTTGTAAATGACTCTTGGTTACAAACGGGCACAGCTTGCTATAATGGCGGCGTGTCACTTCCAGACCATTACAACGACTTCATAAGTAAGAACCCCTCCGGGACGATATTCCAGGCAGGGGTTTTTGCTGAGTTCCAGAGGACGATTCCCTACAGAGGTGAGGCCTTTGAGCTGCTCTCCAGTGAGTGCGGGCCGAGGACCTGCGGGCCCCACAGGGGAGTGGCGACTGGGGGGGTGCGAGCCAAAGGCGAGCCCGCCGCGGAGGGGGAGCTTGGCTCTGAGGGCCTCCAGGGCTCCGCGAGCTGCCTTGCCATCGTGATGAAGCTTCCTTACGGCCTCTGCTGGCTCTGGGTGCCCTACGGCCCTCTGGGGGGCTATAACGAGGCCCTCTTCAGCCAGCTCGAGGCGGTAGTCAGAGAGAAGCGGGCTATCTTTACTCGAATAGAGCCGCCCGCATCATGGAGTCCTGCCGATGCGGCCGCACTGGAAGGTCGCTTTAGCCTGGCTCCGGCCAGCCATCGCCTGACGGCGGGGGAGTCACTCATCCTCGACCTCACCTTGAGCGAGGCCGCCCTGCTCGAGCAGATGAAGCCCAAGGGCCGCTATAATATCCGCCTCGCTCAGCGCAAAGGCGTGACCGTTAAGCGCTACACAAGCGTGGACCAACTCGCGCCCGGGGAGTTTGAGGCTTTTTACCAAGTGCTTCAACAGACCGGCTCGCGCGATGGCTTTGGCATCCATCCGGCCAGCTACTACGAGCAGCTTCTCAAAAATCTCGGGCCTTCCTCAAATGCCGCCCTCTACCTCGCCTACGACGAGGCAGGGACAGTCATCGCCGGGATTATTACAACCTACTTTGGCTCAACGGCGACCTACTACTACGGCGCCTCATCCCCGGCTCACCGGCCACTCATGGCCCCCTACCTCCTCCAGTGGGAGGCGATTCTCGATGCAAAAAACCGCGGCTTCCACAGCTACGACTTTCTGGGCATCGCACCCCCAAACAGCCCGGACCATCCGTGGGCGGGCATCACCGACTTCAAGAAAAAATTTGGTGGCACGGAGATCCACTATCCGGAAGCCGTCGAACTCGTACACCGACCACTCCTCTACAAACTCTACCGCCTTAAAAACCGCCTTCGGCCTTAGCGCCTCGCCCAGGCAGAGGCGGAAACGCATCCGCCCCGGGGACACAAGGGGAGCGCTGAGCAGGCTGCGTCGACTCGATGTACCAGTCACGCGTGACCTGTGCAGAGACTTCTTCACTCAGAGCACGCATCACACAGGTACGAACCTCGCGCTCAATGCCGTACCTCTCCATAACAGCAGCCAACTCCGACTCCTCCGCATCGGGAGCGGAGAGCTCCGCACGTACAGCGGCCATTAGACTATAGGTATCGGCCCAGTCGCGCGTATCCCCGCGCGCCTGCTGTGCATCACTCACATGTACGAGTAGGCGCGTATCAAGAAGCGGCAGCTCGCGATCGACCGTTACCTCAGGCATGCCAAGGCGGGCCTGTGCAGCTGCGTAGAGACGACGAGCAGACTTGAGCCCCGGAATCTCAGGCATGCTGGCGAGAACCCTTTCTAAACGATCAGCCAGGGCATTCGAACGCCGTGCGCGCTCCTTCCACTCTTCGGATACCTTGGGGCGGGGTCGGAGCACAGAGGTAGCGCCAGCTTGCCGCATAGCCTCAGTTGGAACACGCGCAAAAGTCGGTGCGACAAACGACTCCTCGTCACCTAGTCTTTTGCTTGGTTTTTTCGCCTCGTACATACGTTAATGACTACCGCACGCCCGATAAAATGTTACTCGTCTTTGCCCTCTTTGGCGGCAGAAGAGGAGGTCATCTTATCAGCAATGAGCGTTGCGTCAAGGTGGTCGGTCTCGTGCTGCATAATGCGAGCGTTGAGTCCCTCTAGGTGAAGGGTGACGCGCTTCCCTTTGATATCGGTGTAGTGGACGGTTACAGTACTTGAGCGTCGCACCTTTCCAAAGCGGCCGGGGATACTTAAGCAGCCCTCTTCAACGTTGGTGGTCTTCTTAGAAAAGTTCTCCAAAACCGGATTGATCATTGGGACGATCATCTCGTGAGGCGTGTCGAAGTTGAGACGCGCGATAAAAATGCGGAGGTTCACTCCCACTTGTGGTGCGGCAATGCCTATACCATCGGCGTCAAACATCGTCTCGATCATGTCGTTGACGAACTTTTTGATCTTCTTGTCGATCGTCTTTACCTCTTTCGAGTGCGTTCGAAGGATCTTATTCTCCGTACCTTTTTCGATTGGAAGGACCGCCATCGCGCAAAAGATACCCTATTTTTCGGCATTCATCCACTCGATTTCGGCTTCGATGAAGCCGGTAAGCTCTCCATCCAGAACCTTATCCACCTGCGAGGTCTCATAGCTGGTGCGGTGATCCTTTACCATTGTGTAGGGGTGCAGAACGTATGAGCGAATCTGGTTGCCCCACGACGTCTCGGTGTGCCCACCTTTAATGTCCTTCAACTCCTTTGCGTGCTGTTCTTCTTTTAGGTGAGCCAACTTGGCCGCCAAGATAGCCATGGCGCGCTCCCTGTTTTGAGCTTGAGACCGCTCACTCTGGCAGCTGACGACGATGCCCGTGGGCTCGTGTGTGAGGCGAACGGCCGTACTGACCTTGTTGACGTTCTGTCCACCGGCTCCACTCGCACGGAAGCTGTCCATCTTGATATCGTCGGGATTGAGGTTGATCTCTCCCACATCGGGGATCTCGGGGAGAACCTCCACCATGGCAAACGAGGTCTCACGGGAGTTTTTTGCATTGAATGGTGAGAGTCGAACCAGGCGATGTACTCCTTTTTCGCCTTTTAAATAGGCGTACGAGTAGATCCCGCTGATCATAATAGTGGCGCTCTTGATGCCCGCCTCGTCTCCGCGAGTCTCGTCCATGAGTTCGACACTTTCGGCCGTTCTCTCAGCGTAGCGCATATACATGCGAAGGAGCATCTCGGCCCAGTCTTGGGCATCTTTACCGCCCGTACCGGCGTAGATCGTGACGATCGCGTTGTTGGAGTCATACTTGCCGGAAAAGAACGACTCACGATTGAGACGGTCGAAGCGCTTCCCGAGCTCCTCAACCATTCCGCGAAACTCTGCAGCGGCCTGGGGGTCTTCTTCGGGACGAATCGTGGGAAGAAGATCCAGCAGCTCGTTGGCATCGCGAACTCCATCCTCCCAGTCCTTCACAAGTACCTGAGCGTGTTTGAGCTCTTGCGTTAGGCTGCGTGCCCGGGCCTGGTCGTTCCAGAACTCCGGCTCGGATGAGAGACTCTCGAGCTCGACGATTCGCGCTTTTTTCTTGGGGAGGTCCAGAACCTCGACTCCGCGTTGGAACTGACGTAAGTACTCTTCCAGTTTTGGTTTTAATTCTTGCATTAACTATATAATACGCCTTTTACACCCCGCCTACCACCAGGCTCCGGTTCCGAGTACAATGCGCTCGTGTCACTCGCGCGAAAAATATTCTCAAATACGGCCTGGCAGGTGATCGGCAAGTTTATTACTGCCGTTCTGGGCATCGTCAGCATTAAGTTCATCACAAACTACCTCTCCCGCTCGACCTACGGTGAGTACACCACCATCTACGACTACACCGCTCTCTTTGCGATCATTGCCGACTTCGGCCTCTTCACAATCGCCGTTCGAGAGATGGCCCACCATGGCAACAAGATCGAAAAAATTCTGGGGAACGTCCTCTCGATCCGGACCGTTCTGGCCGTTGCCGCCCTTGGCCTGGGCTTCTTTGTAACTTTCCTCATTCCCGCCTACCGCGGTACGCCCATCCCCATGGGTGTGGGTATCGTCTCGATCGCCACGGTCATCACTCTCATTGCGGGCACGATGTCTTCGCTGCTGCAGTATCATTTGAAGATGTTCTGGACCTCGATCGCCCTCTCTATCGGGAAGATCGTCACGGTGGGCTACATCGTCCTCACAATAACGGTCTTCTATCCGAATGACCCCGCGGCCGGTTTCCCGCACCTACTTACGGCCTGGATCATCGGGGGGCTTATCACCGTCCTCATAACGTATCGAGCCGCCTCTAAACTCGCCGTGGTCCGATTCCGGTTTGAGTTGGACTTCTGGAAAGACATCCTGATTAAAGCCCTTCCCTATGGACTAGCCCTCATGCTGGGCACGATCTACTTCCGCATGGGCACGATCGTCCTCTCACTGTTGGGAGAGAAGGAGCAGGTGGGACTTTTTGGCGTTCCGATGCGGTTTGTTGAGATTCTGCAGATCGTCCCACACTACTTTATGAACTCGGTTCTGCCGATACTCACGGCGAGCATCGTGGTCAACCGACAGCGCGCTGAGAAGATCGTTCGTTACGCCCTTAACACCATGGTTACACTGAGTCTGCCGATTCTGATGGGTGGTTTCATGTTGAGCTGGCAGCTTACGGCGGCCGTGAGCAGCCCGGAGTTCCTAACCCACAGAGCCGCCGACGGTGCCGTTATTTATGGCTCGGATCTGGCGCTGCGAATCCTGCTTGGGGCCCTGGTCTTCACATTTTTGCACGTCGTCTTCACGTATGTTCTGGTCGCTAAAGGACAGCAGAAACTGGTACTTGTCGCCAACGGGATCGGCGCCACGATCAACATTCTGCTTAATGTGATTCTGGCTCCACGCTATGGTTTTGTTGGTGCGGCACTCAGTGTGGTGGGAACGGAGATCGTCATGTTCGTCACGCTGACCCTGCTCGCCCGACGCTACCTCAGTAATATATGGGACCTTCCCTTCATCGCAAAAACCTTTGTCTCAACGGGTGCGATGGGGCTCGTACTCTGGTTGACGGCTGCCCCGCTCAGCGCCCTATTCCACACAAAGAGTCTCCTCATTCTGGTGCCGCTGGGAGCCGCCGTCTTCGGCCTGAGCATGATCCTGACGCGCGCGGTCTCCAAAGAGATGGTTCGTCTGATCATACAGAAAGAACCTGCCAAGGATGATCCGCCACCTCCGCTTACGCCCTAGAAAGCGCCCTACTCTTCCCCGAGTCCTTCAATGTAGCGGGTGAAGACCTCTCCACGGTGCTCGTAACTGTCGAACATGTCGAAGCTCGCGCATCCCGGAGAGAGAAGAACCACCTCGCCCGGCTGGGCTGTAAGGTAGGCCACCATGAAGGCTTCTTGGTAGGTCTCGGCGGTAACCAGCTCAAGCTGGACCTCGCGGCGGCGGACGTCCCGGCCAGTCGCCTCTATGCGTGCGACGACCTCTTCCGCTTGGATTGCGGCGGCCTTTTCGAGCGCCGCCTCGATTTTAGGTGCCGTCTGCCCCATCATGATGACGGTCTTCACGTTGAGCTGTTCGACGATCGCCTTGGCCATCGGGGCAAAGTCGGCCTGCTTGTCTGAGCCTCCAACGATGAGCGTCGTGGGCTGGGAGAAGGCGGCAACTGCGGCGGCGGTTGTGGAAGGATTGGTGGAGGCTGAGTCGTCGTAGTAACGAGCACCCTTGAGCTCGCGCACCAGCTGGAGCCTATGCGGAAGGCCTTTAAAGTCATGTACCGCCTTCTGAATGACCTCGACCGGCACGCCGCAGAGGTGGGCAGCCATCGCTGCCGAGAGGATGTTGTAGAGATTATGCTCGCCCTGCAGACCGGTGGCCCCGCGCTCGCCAAAGATAAGACCCGTCTCCCCGTCGTTGATAACCAGACTTCCAACCTTCACGAAGGCGCCCGGCTCTGTGTGGGCATCGAGCGAAATCTGAAAGGGTCGCGCCTTACTTCCCTTTAGAAAAGACAGCGCCGTAGCGTCGTCCGCATCTACTATGAGCATGTCGTTTTTGCCTTGGTGCTGGGCGATTGTGCGCTTCGCGTCAACGTACTCTTTGCGGTTTTTATGATGATCGAGGTGATCTTCCGTAACACCTAAAACGACGGCGATGTGCGGACTCCGGTCGAGATCTTGCAACTGGAAACTGGAGAGCTCGAGGATGACCAGATCGTCGGGAGTGAGCTCGTCCAGAAAGCCGAGGGCGGGCGTTCCGATGTTCCCTCCAAAAAAGACGCGGCCTTTCTTGTAGCCCTTTTTGAGCAGCTCGTAGAGGAGGGTGCAGGTTGTTCCCTTCCCCTTGGTGCCGGTTACTCCGATGATCGGGCAGGGGGCTTTTTCGAAAAAGTAGCGCGTCCCACTCGTAAGCTTTTCTTTAACCGCTTGTAGCTCGGATGTGAGGTAGGGGACGCCGGGACTTCGGAAGATGAGGTCGTAGGAGGCGAGTCCGCGCAGGTAGTCCGGGCCGGTCCTAAGATGGATTTTTGCGGCGGATGTTATTTTGTTGGGGGATAGGCTGAGTTCGGCATTGGCGTCGCAGACGAAAAGTTCTGCACTTTTTTTGCCCCGAAAGTACTCCGTAACAGCTTTACCTTCCCGCCCGTAACCGATGATGGCAACCTTCATATGATGAATAATACCATGGCCCCGGTTGATCTTTCGAGACCGGCGTGCTATAATGATGCGAATCATTTTTATTTCCTAGTACTACTTTCTAAAACCACGACGCCATGGGTAAGCCACAGGAATCAACCTCAGCAGCACCAGAACCACGTAATGAGGGATTGGACGATCAACTTAACCAGGCCTTCCAGGCCGTTGAGAACCAGCCTACAAACGCTCCCGAACGCTCAGCCGAGGAAACTCCCGACGACGCCCTGGCCAAGGCCGCCGAGGCAGCCCGACTCGCCGACTCACGCCTAAGCGGACTCGCCGAGGACAAGGGTGAGGCGAAGGGGATCCTGGAAAAGCCTGAGGCTCGCCTCGCACAGGCGCTCGCCGATCTCAACCTTGCTCAACAGCAGGGGGTGGACCCGGAACAGCAGGCAAAACGAGTCGCGGAGCTCTTCCCCGGCGTTGCCAAACAGCTGCCCGCCTTCGCCCAGATTACCGCGGTACGCGCAGAAGAACTCGGTGGTAATCACTCCATCGTAATCGACTACCGTATGCCCAGCGATGCCGAAGGTGTTAACGCCGGCGCCCTGGCTCAGCCACGGAGCGTCAACGTCAGCTCGAGCGGTGCTGTTATCTCGATCAACCACCCCGGCATGGAAGATGCCGTCGGTGAGAAGTCGGACAACTAGGCCTCCCATAGGCAAAAGAAGAAAGTAGTACTATACTAGTAGTACTAACGAACATGAAAGATACCGATAATCTAGAAAACTGGCTTAGCCAGAACATTGGCGGTGCCGCAGGTGAACAAATCGCCTTTAGCGTAGCCGCAGAAAAAGCACAATCAGGCAGTTCAGCTCCTCATCCCGCACGACCCGCCCCGACTCATCGTCAGGCAGGTTCACAGCCGAGCGCTAACCCGGGGGGAGGTAGCCAACGTGGCGGACGTCCCCGACGACGCTCACGCGGCGGATCACGTGGAGGCGCACGGGCCGGTTCCGAGGGGAATCCTCAGGCACCGCACACCCAGCAGCGTGCTCCCACAACTCATCACGAACCAACCCAGCCGGCTCCACATGGGAGCGGCAAACCTCTTCGCTGTATCCCGCTTGGCGGACTCGACGAGGTCGGGAAAAACATGATGGTCTTTGAGTACGAGAATGACATTGTTATTGTCGACGTGGGGTTTCAGTTTCCGGAAGAGGACATGCTGGGAGTTGATTACGTCATCCCCGATATCTCCTATCTTGAAGGAAAGGAACACAAGATCCGAGCGATTCTTATCACCCACGGTCACCTCGACCATATTGGTGCGATTCCCTACCTACTGCCAAAACTCAAATTCCCGCCTATCTATGGCTCGAAGTTAAGTATGGGACTGGTAAAGAAGCGCCTCGACGAGTTCAACCTTACAAAACAGGCCCAGATGCACGTGGTCGATCCCGATAAGACGCTGCGCTTCGGCTCCTTCAGCGTAGACTGGTTCCGCGTCAACCACAGCATCCCGGACAGCTTGGGTATTCTGCTCAAGTCACCTGCGGGGAACATCGTCCACACGGGAGACTTTAAGTTTGACCTTACGCCGGTCTATCAAGAGCCAACCGACTTCGCCAAGATCGGTTCATTCGCGAATCAGAACATCTCCGCTCTCTTTTCAGATAGTACGAACGCCCTCAAGGCGGGGCACACACTTTCAGAGAAGCAGGTTGGAGAGAACCTTGAAAAGGTTATTGCAGAGGCTCCCGGTCGCATTATCATCGCTGCCTTCTCCTCTCTTATTGGACGCCTACAGTTCCTCATTAACGCCGCCTCGCGCCATGGCCGAAAGGTCTACGTCTCGGGCCGCAGTATGTCCGACAACATCTCGATCGCCCAGGAGCTCTCTTTTATTAAGACTCCTCCCGGTATCGTAAACTCGATCAAGCAGATGCCCAACCGTATTAAAGATGCGGACACCCTCATTCTTACAACTGGCGCCCAGGGTGAGGCCGTCTCGGCACTTGCCCGTATGGGACTCGGCGACCACCCACAGATCAGGATCAAACCCGGGGACACGATCATCCTCTCCTCGTCGCCCATTCCGGGAAACGAGAAGGCCGTCTTCAGTGTTATTAACAACCTCGTCCGCCTCGGCGCACGTGTGATCTTCAACCAGGTGATGGACGTTCACACCTCGGGACACGCCCAGCGTGAGGACCTCAAGCTTATGATCAACCTGGTAAAACCCCGCAGCCTCGTTCCCGTCCACGGCGAGATCTACATGCGCCATGCACATGCGGAGATTGGGCGCGCTATGGGGCTCAGCCAAGAAAATGCCATTGTGATCGAAAACGGTGACGTCTTGGAGATCCACAACGGCCAGGCACGCGCAACAAAGGAAAAAGTCAGTGCAAACTACATCATGATTGACGGCAAAGGCATCGGTGATGTGGGAGCACAGATCATCATGGATCGACAAATTATGTCCCAGAACGGCGTACTTACAATACTTCTTACGGTTGATGGCAAGACTAAAAAGCTCGTAAAAGACCCCGAGATCATCACCCGTGGGTTCATCTACATGGACGAGTCACAGGAGCTGGTCAAAGAGACGATTAGCCGTGCTCGTAAGGGTTATGAGGCCGCACTGGAGCGATTTAAAGGCTGGAAACGTGGTGATGTAAAGGCCTATGTCCGCACCGCTCTCGACCGATTTACCCACCGAAAAATTGGGCGGAACCCGTTGATATTGCCGGTGATTATCGAAGTTTAGTTCAAAACTTGTTAAGAGCCGTCAAAGTACTTTTGCACGGCTCTTTTTTTGTGGGGCGTAAAGCGCGAAAGTTTTAGACTGCCCCCCCGGCTCATCGACGAAAACTCCACAAAACGTTGAGGTGTTACACACCGGTTCTACACAGGTTTTGCACGTACTCATAAGATTGGATAGCACACTTTTTGCACCCTTTTTAGCCCTTTAAGAGAGGGTTTCCCGGCCACATTGCATTCGCCCGTATTTATTGTGATGGCTTATAAGAAGCCTCCTGCCCGATTCTCAATTTTTACAGGTTAGAGAGTGAGTAAAAAATGTAGCTGCCGCTGGTCCGGCGGGCCTCACTAAAAGGGTGGGCGGCCGGTCGTGAGGGCGAAGAGCTACCAGCCCACGTTTAAGGCGCTCATGCAAACTGCATAAACAACAACAGTTATTAAATATTTATATTCTATTTATTTGTATTAATAGCTCCATTTCGTATAATGACCTCGACTTGTAACCGAACCAGGTATGCGTATTACATGTAAGCAGAAAGATCTCAAGTATGCACTTGATATAGTGAGTCTTGCGGTTAATACTTCTTCAACACTGCCCGTTTTAAATAATATTTTATTAAAGGCCGCTGAGGGGAAGCTGTTTTTTTCTGCAACCAACCTTGAGATTGCGATTAACTATGCCGTCGCCGGTGATGTTAAAAACGAAGGAAGCATCACGGTTCCGGCCAAGTTGCTGACCAACTACATCTCGCTGCTCACCGATGACCAGGTTGAGATGAAAGTGGAAGGCGGGATGACCCTGCATATCGCCTCCGCGAGCTCACAGACCAAGATTAAAGGCATCTCGCCCGATGAGTTCCCACTCATTCCAAAGGTGGAAAAGGAGACCTCGTTTACGATTCCAGCCAAAGACTTTTCAGAGGCGATCGACCGAACGGTCTTCTCGGCCGCTGTGGGGGGCTCACGCCCTATCCTGGCCGGTGTCTACATGCAGAGTGATAAGGATGTGCTCACCATGGTTGCGACCGACAGCTTCCGTCTCGCAGAGAAGAAACTCAAGCTGAGCAAGAAGGTTGAGGGCCAGATCGAGTGTGTTATTCCGGTTCGGACGATGCTCGAGCTCGGAAGGATTCTCAACTCGTGCCCTGCAGGGGCCGCTCTGGATGTCTGCATCGCCAAGAACCAGATACTCTTTTCCGCTAACGGGATCGAGCTCCTCTCACGTCTGATTGAAGGTAAGTTCCCCGACTATGAGAAGATTATTCCGAAGGCTACGCGCACCAAGTTTCAGGTTGCTTCCGACCAGCTTACGCAGGCCACCAAGCGTGTAAGCCTTTTTGCCCGCGAGAATAACAACAGTATCAAGCTCACGGCGACTAATAACGGCAAGCTTCAGATAGCCACGGATGAGACGAGCGTGGGAGAGGAAAAGGCCGAAGTCGAGATCACCATGGAGGGCGAGAACAACAAAATCGCCATAAATTCGCAGTATCTGCTTGACGTACTGGGGCATCTTAAAGAGAATGTCTCCATCGAGATGAGCGAGAAGCTCACTCCCGTGGTGGTGCGTTCCGCAAAAAAGGACGACTACCTGTACATTATTATGCCGTTGAAAGTTTAAATATCGATTATGTCGTTTGAAGAGGGGCTTATTACATTTTTCCCTAAGCTCCAAAACACGCTGATCTCTGAGAACTATCAGAGATTTCCGGCGATTACCATTTCGGGTGCAGGCAACTTCGCTTCAAAGGCGTTCATTTTAGCCGACCTGATGCGCGAACAGAAACAGAAGCCCATTCTGTGGATTGTTAACGATCAGGCCGAGCAGGAGAATGTAGCTCGCTCGTGCGAAGAGTGGTTCGGACCGAGCTGGGAGGTAAAGAGGGTGAGGTTTGATCATGCCGACGAGCGCCAGAAGAAGATCGACATACTCTACACGCTCAAACACTTCATGAAGGGCGAGCGGACGATTCTGGTGGTGCCCTACACCACACTCATTGCAGAGATGCCCGACCACGCCCAGCTCCAAGCCCGAAAACTCCTTATAGAGAAGGGGCAGAGCGTCACAGCTGTCGAGCTCTTCGAGCGCCTGATCGCCGAGGGGTACGAGGTCTCAGATGACGAGTATCTTGAGCGGGGCAGCTACCTTGGTAACGGGGGCGTTTTGAGCATCTTCCCGGTTAACAGTGAGTATCCGGTGCGCATTGAGTTCGAGTTTGACGTGGTCTCGGACATTTTCGAGTACCGCCAGGAGACGGGTGAGATCCACAAGAAGCTCGCTAAGCTCAACGTCTCCTCGCTGGGAGTCGAGCTCAAGGGGCTCACCTTCTTTGACTTTGTGAATCAGAACGGGCTGATTGTAGATGACGAGCTTGAGGTTACCGATGAGTTTTTTGAGACCTGGGAGGAGATGTTCCAGCGCCGTGATAAGGATAGTAAGCTGATCGCCTTCACCCCCTTTCCCGAAGATACGAAGAGCCATATAAGTTTGCGCTACCTTTCGGTTTTGAAGTATCAAGACCTGCTCGATATGGCCCACGAGCTTAAGGAGAAAAACCTCACCGACTGGCGCGTGATCTACTTCACCAAGCATATGGAGGCGGTCGCCGATATTTTCAAGGATAGGAAGGTGCGCTTCACCCTTGAGAGCGGGCCCTTCACCGAGGAGCACCCGGCCGTGCGGCTTATGCCCCTCTCGAAAGATGAGGTCCCGCCCTCCTCCTTCCAGGCCGGTGATCTGAATGTTCTAGTTATCTCTGACCGCGATGTTGCCAACCTCCGTGAAGAGAAGCAGAGGAAGGTCTCCGAGCGAGTTTTCTGGGAGTTTCTCACGAGCCTTAAGCCGAACGACTTGGTTGTTCACATCAACCACGGGGTCGCCCGTTTTGAGGGTCTGGAGAAGCGCATGATCGACAACGTTACCCGTGAGTATCTGAGGCTGGGTTACGCCGAAAACGACAAGCTGTTCGTTCCGATCGATCAGGCCGATAAGGTCAACAAGTTTGTGGGATCTGAGGACGATGCGCCCAAGCTGACGCGTCTTGGCTCGACCGAGTGGGCCACGATGACCAAGCGCGTAAAGAAAGAGACGGAAGAGATCGCCCAAGAGCTGTTGCTCCTCTATGCTGAGCGAAAGCGTGCCAAAGGCCGTTCATACGAGCTGGACATGCCGAGGGAGAAGAAGTTCGAGGAGAGCTTCCCCTATGAAGAGACCCCCGGCCAGCGCAAGGCGATCGAAGATGTTAAGAAAGACATGGCCAAGCCCGAGCCGATGGATCGCCTTATCTGTGGTGATGTGGGCTTTGGAAAGACCGAGGTGGCGATGCGTGCGGCCTTCAATGCCGTTCAGAACGGAAAGCAGGTGGCACTCGTCTCGCCGATAACCATTCTCGCTGACCAGCACTACCGATCATTCCAGAAGCGTATGGAGGACTTTGACGTCCGAGTTGATGTCCTCTCCCGCTTTCGCAGTCCGCGCGAGCAGAAGCTCGTTTTAGAGAAGCTGAAGCGTGGGGAGGTGGACATTGTGGTCGGTACTCACCGTCTTCTTCAGAAGGACGTCGCTTTTAAAGACTTGGGCCTTGTTATCGTAGATGAGGAGCAGCGCTTCGGCGTTAAGCAAAAAGAGAAGTTTAAGCAGCTCCGTGCCGAGGTCGATATCCTCACCCTCACGGCCACGCCGATTCCTCGCACACTCAACATCTGTCTGAACAAGTTGCGTGACATTTCAACCATTACGACGCCTCCCCCCGGCCGCCTCCCCGTCATTACTGAAGTCCGCCGCTACTCGCACGACCTCATCCGCGAGGCCATTCTGCGTGAGCTCAAACGTGGCGGGCAGGTCTACTTCCTCCACAACCGTGTTCAGACGATCGATGCCATTGCGGAACGGTTGAGGGCACTTGTCCCGGAGGCGCGTTTCTGTGTTGCCCACGGCAAGCTGCTCAGCAAGGAGCTCGAGGAGCGGATCGTGGACTTTAAAGAACACCGCTTCGACGTGCTGGTGAGCTCGACGATTATTGAGAACGGAATCGATCTGGCCAACGCCAACACACTTATTGTGAACAACGCCGAGAAGTTTGGACTGGCTCAGCTCTACCAGCTTCGCGGACGTGTGGGACGCAGCAAGTCCCAGGCCTACGCCTACTTCCTCTACCACAGCCAGCGTCTTCGTCTGGACGCCAAGAAGCGTCTGCGTGCCATTGTTGAGGCCTCGGAGCTGGGAGCCGGCTTCCAGATCGCCATGAAAGATCTGGAGATTCGTGGAGCCGGAGATATTCTCGGCGTAAACCAACATGGCGTTATCAACATGGTCGGCGTCAGCCACTTTATCCGCATGCTCAATCGTGCGGTTGAGGATCTGCAGGCCGGAAAGTCGAGTGCTGATGTCTCCGAAGAGCCGGAGATCTCAGTGGAGCTCCCACTCACCGCCTATGTTCCCGATCACTACATCGTCAATACAAAGGAGAAGATCAACGTCTACCAGCGCATGGCCGCCGCCGACTCGCTCCAGTATCTGGATGAGCTCAAGGAGGATGTGGTGGAAGATTACGGAAAGCTCCCCCGCGAGGTCGTGAACCTCTTCCGGGTCATCAAGCTCAAGATCCTCGCCAAACGCGCCGGCGTGCTTTTAATTAAGGCCGAGGGGGCTCCCTCCTCGAACGCCGGCAAACAGATCGTGCTGCAGCTCGGCAAGCAGGTGAAGCCGGAGAGCATCATCTACATGCTCCAGCGCAACGACAAGTGGACGATTACCGGAACCAAGCTCAAAATCGACATTAAGGATCTGGGAATGCAGTGGCTCGACGAGCTCCACGAGTGTGTAAAGATGCTCGGCGAAAAAGTCGACAAGGACGAGCTGACGAATGGAAACGGCAAGGCGCACAAAAAGCCCGAGGAGAGCCCGATCTAGTTATCCGCTAGACGCCTTGGACTAGGCCTTGGTGCTCAAGTCGC
>Ga0210005_1000778_pt1 | contig 23258 bp, 15 predicted proteins | sample CryGey02umfilter_3_FD_183961 | JGI IMG/M metagenome (GOLD analysis project Ga0210005, IMG submission 183961) | Groundwater microbial communities from aquifer in Utah, USA - Crystal Geyser 4/9/14 0.2 um filter (SPAdes) (version 3) | ecosystem: Environmental > Aquatic > Deep subsurface >... | reverse complement strand
ATTAACTCATTAAAAAAAATTAAACGATGAGAAAAACAATCAAAATAGCAAGCACAGCTTTGCTCGGAGTAATGTTATCCGCAACAAACATCAACGCACAAACAGTTTCAGATTTTGAAAATTTAAACTTACCAGCTGGAGCTTTTTGGAATGGTTCTGATATGTCTGGAACACACAACAATGGTCAATTTTTTAATAACTTCACAAGTGGAGATGCTATTTTTCCTAATGTTTTTGATACTACTTGGGGTTTGCCTGGATTTTGGTCAACTGGTTTTGCTTATTCAAATGTACAAGATAGCATAACTTCTGGCTTTGGAAATTTGTACGCTTCAAGAACTGGTATAGGTGTGAACAACTCTTCTAATTATGTAGTAGCTCAAAATAATGCTCTTATTCGCTTATCAGGTGTGGCCCAAAACAATACTGTTTCAGGAGTTTTTATTACCAACAGTACTTATGCAGCCAACAGCATGAGAGATGGTGATTCTTTTGCCAAACAATTTGGGGGATCAACTGGAAATGACCCTGATTGGTTTCTATTAACTATAAAAGGATATACCAATGGTAATTTAACTGCAGATAGTGTAGATTTTTATTTGGCAGATTACCGATTTGTGGACAACAATTTAGATTATATTGTAACACTATGGCAGTGGGTTGACTTAACCTCGCTTGGAGCTATTGATAGCTTAGTATTTATGTTAAATTCTTCGGATGTTGGCAGTTTTGGAATGAATACCCCTGCTTTTTTCTGTATGGATAATTTTAACGACCAAACCGTTACAGTAAAAGAAATAGCTCAAAACAATTCATTTTCTTTTTATCCAAATCCTGCAAAAGACCATGTAACTATTGATTCAGAAAATACAATTGATGAATTAACTATCATTGATGTTACTGGAAAAATAGTTTACACGCAACAACACCTTACAAATAGAACTAATTCTATTGATGTAAGTACATTAAAAAATGGTGTTTATTTTATTCGTTTAAAAAGCAACACTAAAATAACTACAAGCCGATTAATAAAAACCAACTAAACCAACAGATGAATTTACCGAAAGCTATATTCTGTTGGAGCGGTGGAAAAGATTCTGCTTATTGTTTACATCAAGTGTTAGAGGGAAATCAATTTGACGTGAAATACCTTTTAACTACCATAAATGAAGAGTTTAAGCGGATTTCGATGCATGGAATTAGAGAGGAATTATTAGACTTACAAGTAAAGTCTATTGGGATTCCTCTCTTAAAAGTAATGGTTAATAATAGTACCAACGAGGACTATGAAAAACAAATGAGTAAAGTGTTAGAGAAAGTTAAATCAGAAGGCATTGAACATGTAATTTTTGGAGATATTTTTTTAGAAGACTTAAGAACTTATCGGGAAAACAATTTATCACAACTAGGCATGAAAGCGGTTTTTCCTCTTTGGAAAATGGATACAACCCATTTAATTAATGATTTTATTTCTAAAAAATTTAAAACCATGTTATGTTGTGTTAATGATGGATTTTTAAAACAAGAATGGCTAGGCAAAGAAATAGATGCTTCTTTTCTTGAGCAACTTCCTTCTCATGTTGACCCTTGTGGCGAAAATGGAGAATACCATACTTTTTGTTATGACGGACCTATTTTCAAGAATAAGATTCCTTTTATTAAAAAAGAAATCGTGTATAGACCTTTAACCATTAAAACAACGAGTGATTGTGCTTTATCATCCAATAGTCAAACAAATGGCTTTTGGTTTTGTGAACTTGTCAAAACCTAACAAATTTTTACAACCTGTTAGGTTTCAATACAAATGAAAATGAAACAACATATAATTATTCTATTGCTACTTTTTAATTTTCAATTAATAGCACAAGGGCCTTATGCTCCTCCTACTGGACTAACAGGGAGTACAGCCATTCACAAAGACTCTTCGGTTTTTGTAGGATGGGCAACTAATGCTGTAATAACCAGAGGTTGGCAAAATAGCTCAGACACCACATTAGGAAAAACAACAGCTGGAAATGATAGTTCAGCTATTGGAAAATCAGGTGTAAATGGAGTAGTTAGCTTAGGAGATGGAGGCAGTGCTATTTTAACTTTTGCAACTCCCATTAAAAATGGCTCAGGAGCAGATTTTGCTGTTTTTGAAAACTCTTTTGATGGACAGTTTTTAGAATTAGCTTTTGTTGAAGTTAGCTCCGATGGTATCAACTTTTTTAGATTTCCTGCTCATACGCTCACTCAAGATACTGTTCAGCTAGATAACAATGCCAATATGGATGCTACCAATATTCATAACTTAGCAGGAAAATACCGAGCTCAATATGGAACTCCTTTTGATTTGGAAGACTTAAATGGAATTTCTGGCTTAGATGTAAATAATATCACACACATAAAAATTATTGATGTGGTTGGCAGCATCAACCCCACTTATGGAACTTATGATAACGAAAATAACATCATAAACGACCCTTTCCCTACTCCATTTCCTACAGGTGGATTTGATTTAGATGCTGTTGGTGTAATTCATTCATTGAGTACTTCTGTTTCCGAAAATAAAGATTTTATACAAAAAATTTATCCTAATCCAGTTCAAGATATGTTGACAATTATTTTCACTAATAATCAAGTTTCTACATATCTAATTACAGATTTAAGTGGCAAAGAAATAAGTTCAGAATATGTAAATAAACTGCAATTAACAATTAATACTGCCTCATTTAAAAAAGGAATTTATTTTTTAACAATTGTTACAACAGACAATCAAAAATCAATACATAAAATAGTGAAACAATAATTTAACGTAAAAATCCTAAAGAACTAACTTGTATAAACTAATTACATATATCATTTTCATAATGTTAACATCTAAATTGTTAGCTCAAGAAAAAATAGACACTATAAATTTTAAGGCATTTACTGTTGTTGATTATGCTGTTTCTGACAATTATACCACAACAAAAATGGATTCTGCGGCTGTTGCCTCAAGTGAAAATTTAGCCGATTTATTGCAACACCAATCCAATGTATTTGTAAAAACGTATGGTGCTGGTTCATTGGCATCTGTTTCTTTTAGGGGAACAGGAGCTTCGCACACAAGAGTGTTGTGGAACGATGTTGAAATTAATTCGCCTATGAACGGACAAATTGATTTTTCACTTTACCCTTCTTTCTTTTTTAATAGTGCTGAATTACATCATGGAGCAAGTGGTTTAATTGACGGAAATGGTGCCTTGGGAGGGAGTGTTTTAATAAATAACTTCACTCCATCATACTCATCAACTGCAAAGCCGTTTTCTCTATCTTATCATTCCTCTATTGGTAGTTTTGGTAAAAAGACCAACGGAATTAAAATTGCGTTCAATCAAAAAAAAGATTGGTTTTTGGAAACACATCTTTATCATTCAAGAGCTGAAAATGATTTTACTTTTAAAAACATTTCACAAAAAAATCATCCTGAAGAAAAATTAGAAAACGGAAATTATTTTCAATATGGTTTTCAGCAAGCTATCTATAAAAAAATAAAAAACAATACGTTAGGACTAAGGTTTTGGTATTTCAACAGTGATAGAAATTTAGCAAGTTCTATGGTAGTTGAAGATCATCAGGAAAATCAAAAAGATGAGTCGTTCAGAACACTGTTGGAATGGAAAGGATTTACAAAGAAATGGTCTTACAAATTTAGTAGCTCCTTTATCAAAGATAATTTGGTCTATGAAAATAAATCTATTGACTTAATTTCTAACAACCAGTCGATGTTGTTCACTAATGAATTAAACAGCAAATACTTTATCAATAATTCCAGTCTATTCATCAATAAATTTAAGGTGAGATATGAATATGCACTAGCAGATGGCGTTACTGGAGTAAAAAATAGGTTGAACAACACTTGGTTGACTGGCTATACTAAAAATTTTAAGACTTTAGAAGTAACTGTTTTTAATAGAATGACGATAGTGGATGAGTATCAAAATTTGTTTGCTCCCAGTGTCAGTGCAGGATATACGCTTCCAAAAATTAAAACATTATTGTTAAAAGCATCTTGGGGAATCAACTACAACTACCCTACTTTTAACGACTTGTACTGGAATCCGGGAGGAAATCCTGATTTGATGCCAGAAAAAGCAACGATGAGTGAAATTGGACTAAAATACCGTTCGGAACAAACTAAAAAATTTCAAATGAACGCTGAAGTAAATTGTTTCTATTCGCTGGTGGATAATTGGATTATGTGGCAACCTTCCTCATCTTCCATTTGGTCACCAACCAATCTTAAAAAAGTAGAGAATAAAGGCATAGAAACCAGTTTATCGCTTTCAAAAAAGATGAATCAACTTCAATTTTCTTTTAAAGGAAAATACGCATATACAAAATCGACCAACATTGAATTGTATCAACAAATCAATGAATCACTAAACAAACAGTTAATTTATGTTCCCGAACATCAATTTAATTATACTATGGAAATTGGTATAAAAAACACACAATTTATTTATAACTATAGATTTACAAGCTTACGTTATATCAGTACGGACAATAATTGGTATTTACCTGCAAATTTCATTTCAGATATCGCATTGAGTCAAAAAATTAATATATCAGGAAATACAAAATTACATCTCTCATTTAGAGTAAATAATTTATTCAACCAAACCTATCAATCCATTGCTTGGAGACCTATGCCACTGAGAAACTATTTATTTAACCTAATTTTTCAACTATGAGATTACTGTTTGGATATTCTATTTTAAGCCTATTACTTATCTTATTTTCCTGTAAAAAAGAAGAAGTAGGGCCACAATGTAAAAATTGTATAGAAAATCCAATAATACCTAATTCTGACAACAAAATACTTATCATTAATGAAGGTAATTTTGGCTTTGGAAATGCATCTATCTCTTTATATAATCCTACTTCCAACATATTAAACAACAATGTGTTTCAACAAGCAAATAATTACCCATTGGGCGATGTAGCTCAATCAGCAGTACTCTTTGAAAATAAGTTATACATAGTTGTAAATAATTCTGGAAAAATTGAAGTAGTAAATAAAGATACTTATACCTCAATAGCAACAATAACAAGTTTAATTTCTCCTCGACATATACTGCCAATAAATAGTTCAAAGGCTTACGTAAGTAATATTTTTAGTAATCAAATTCAAATATTGAATTTATCCAATAATTCTATTTCTGGAAGTATTACAACCGCATCAAACTGGACAGAAGAAATGCTATTATTTAATGACACCGCTTATGTTTGTGATATGAAAAACAACAATTTGTTGCTTATTAACACAACAAATGACCAACTTATTGATAGTGTGAAAATGGGCGTACAACCCAATAGTATTGTTATAGATAAAAATAATAAATTTTGGATTTTATGTGACGGAGGATTTAACACAGATTTCCCTAAACTGATTAAATTTAATCCACAAACAAGAAACATAGAACAAACATTGATTTTTACTGACATGAATAGCTCACCTTCCGACTTATCAATTGATGGAAATAAAGAAAATTTGTATTTCATTAACCACCATGTTTACAAAATAAATTGTACGGATAATATCCTTCCAACATCAAATTGGCTTTCCAATAATAGTCAAGTTTTTTACAGTATAGGAATAGACCCATATTCTAACAACATTTACATTTCAGATGCAAAAGATTTTGTGCAAAACAGTTCTATTTTAAGATACTCTAAAAATGGATTATTACTAGGCAGTTTTCAAGCAGGCATTATCAGTGGTGGATTTTTATTTTTGCCATAAAATTTTAATTTAAGCATTTTTTTATTTTTTCAACTCACTAAAAACTAGAATTTCGTTTTCTAGTTATCAACAATTGTTTATAAATCTGTGCGTTTGTATTTTTATTCTCTATTGAAATTTTATTTACATTTAACATCAATTTTAACTTAAACATTATTTTAACTTAAACATTTATGAAAACAAAATTACTATTCAAAAACTCCTTTATATTAGCAGTATTAATGTTAATTTCATCCGTAGTTTTCTCACAAAAAATCTATGATAATTATCAAGATGGAAAAATTTGGTTCAGGGTTAAATCAGATCAAATTATTCAACAACAAGCATCCCGTGAAAAAGGAGCTGAACAAATTAACAACAACAACATCAAATTATCGAGTATGCCTTTTCTTAGAGGTGTATTTTTAAATCACGTTGTTAAAAAAATATCAAGACCTTTCCCTAAAGCATATTCATCTGAAGATTTGTTAAACACCTATTTAATTGAATTTGAAGATATTAATAATATAGAAGCATTTATTAATGAACTAGAAGCTTCTGGCACTGTACTTTATGCTGAGAAAGTTCCTCTTGATAAAATTAGTTTAACACCAAATGATCAATATTACAATACCTCTCAGGCATGGGGTTTATTTAAAATTAATGCAGGTCAAGCCTGGGATGTGAGTTTAGGAAGTTCAAGTGTTGTAGTTGCAACAGCAGACAATGCGGTTCAAATTACGCATCCTGATTTAATAAATCAATTGTGGGTAAATCCTGGAGAAATCCCTAATAATGGAATTGATGATGATAACAATGGATATATTGACGATATTAATGGATATGATGTTGGAGATAACGACAACAATCCAAACCCTCCATCAACTTCTTTTAATCATGGAACACACGTAGCAGGAACAACAGGAGCACAAACAAACAACACTATTGGAGTTTCTTCAATAGGTAATGGAATTAGTATAATGGCAGTGAAATCAACAAGAAACAATGCTGGTTCTAATTCTGTAACCAATGGTTATGATGGTATTTATTATGCAGCTGTTAGTGGTGCAGATGTAATTAATTGCTCATGGGGTGGAACAGGTTATTCTTCCACAGGACAAAACATTGTAAACTTTGCTTGGAATAGTGGAAGTATTGTTGTTGCTGCTGCTGGTAATGATGGAACAAACAATGACAACACACCTCACTATCCTTCTAACCTTAATAATGTAATTTCTGTTGCTTCTTCAACAACAACGGATGCCAAATCTAGTTTTTCCAATTATGGAAATACTGTTGACATTACAGCACCAGGTAGTAATATTTTAAGTACTGTTCCAAACAATACGTATGCTACTATGAGTGGAACATCAATGGCTTCACCGTTGGTTTCTGGTTTATTAGGACTAATGAAATCTTTAAATCCTAGTTTATCAAATACAGCATTAATCAATTGTATGTATTCAACTGCTGATAACATTAATGCTATAAACCCAAGTTACTCTGGTTTGTTAGGTGCTGGCAGAATTAATGCTCATCAAGCAATGTTATGTGTTTCCGCAACATTAAGTAATCCCCCTGTTGCTCAATTCTCAGCAAACTATACAACAATTAATGCTGGTAGTTCTGTAACCTTTACAGACTTATCCACTTTTGGACCAACAACGTGGGCATGGAATTTTGACAATCAAAGTTTAGGAGGTGTTGTTCCTTCAACCGCTGGAACACAAGGCCCTCATACAGTAACCTATAACAACATAGGTGTTTATGAAGTTTCATTAACCGTTACAAATTCCAACGGTAATGATAATGAAACAAAAACTGCTTACATAAATGTTGTTGCTCCTGGTACTTGTGAAATTATTGACTTAGACACAACAGGCGTTCCTTTTCACTTTGGTTGGTCACCCACTTTATATTCTGCTGGTGCTGGAAATGGATATGTTTCTGGAACTAATAATTTTGGAGATATAGCAAAAGCAAACTATTACAATGCTACCCAAACAGGTGGTTTTAACTTTATGATAGGTACTTATATGTGGTTTTCTAAAGCTACAACTTCTACTCCAACAAAAACAGTGAACGTAAATGTTTATGACGGAACAGGTGGAACAGTTGGTGCAATACTAGGTACAAAAACACTAACAATGGCTTATGTAATGGCTAATACTCCAGGAATGCCTTACATTAATTTTGATAATCCTATAACTCTTCCTGCTTCTGGAGAAATATTTGTTGGTATAAGTTTTCCTAACTTAAATATGTCCGTTGGAGATACTCTAGCTATTGTAACTAATACTGATAATGAATCTAATCCCAACACCGCATGGGAACAATGGAGTAACAATACATGGAATGCCTATAATGGTACTGGAGGTTGGGGTTTAAGTGTAACTCATTATATTTTTCCTTGGCTAACCAATACTCCAACTACAGTATCTTTAGCTGCAACACCAACAACAGTTTGTGCTGGAGAAGTTGTTCATTATGATGCAACAGGTTCTACAGGTCAGGATACTTTATTATGGACATTTTCGGGAGCAAATCCACTTAACTCTAATAATATTATTGATAGTATCATATACAACACTGCTGGTACTTACACAACCTATTTAGAAGTAATTGGTGGTGGTTGTAGTAGGTATAAAATTGATTCTGTAACTATAACCGTTAATCCTTCTCCAAATATTAGCGTTACTTCAACAGCAGACACCATTTGTTCTGGAGCTTCTGTAACATTAACAGCAACTGGTGCAACAAGCTATTTATGGTCTCCTGGTGGACAAACAACCAATGCGATTACTATTTCTCCCACCTCAACCACAACTTACAATGTTGCAGGAACCACAGGAGGTTGTTCCGATAATGGATTTATAACTATTTATGTTATGAACCTTCCAACTATTGCTAATGCAACATACACTCCATCAACAACTATTTGTCAAGGAACAACCGTTGTGTTTGATGGAACAAGTTCCACAAATGCTTCCACATACAGTTGGTCCTTCCCTCAAGGTAATCCATCTATCAGTTCATCTGCCAATCCATTTGAAACGGTTAGTTTTGGAAGTCCCGGAACACACAACTATTCATTACAAATAACAAGTGTATGTGGTACTGACACTTATAATGGAACAATTACAGTTGAAGCTCTTCCTACAGTTACAGCTAATGCAACAGTAACTTCTATTTGTGCTGGAAACCCTGTTACTCTTACAGGAGGCGGATCTGCATCTTCTTATTCTTGGGATAACGGAGTTACTAATGGTGTTGCTTTTACACCTTCAGTAACCACAACTTACACGGTAACTGGAACAGGCACTAATACTTGTCAAAATACGGCTCAGATAACAGTTACTGTTAACCCATCACCTACTGTAACAGCAAATGCAACTTCCACCTCTATCTGCACAGGAACATCTGTAACGCTTACTGGCGGAGGAGCAACCTCATACTCTTGGGACAATGGCGTTACTAATGGAATTCCTTTTACACCTTCAGTAACCACTACTTATACAGTAACAGGAACTACTGGTAGTTGTAGCAATACGGATCAAATCACGATTACAGTTTCACCAGCTCCTACTGTTACTGCTAATGCAACAGTAACTTCTATTTGTGCTGGAGACCCTGTAACACTGACTGGTTCTGGAAATGCAACTTCTTACTCTTGGAATAATGGAGTTACCAATGGAGTTCCTTTTACGCCTTCAGTAACCACTACTTATACGGTAACAGGAACAACAGGAGGTTGCTCTTCAACTGATCAAATCACGATTACGGTTAATCCTGCTCCAACTGTAACAGCTACTGCAACTGCAACTTCCATCTGTGCTGGAGACCCTGTAACACTAACTGGTTCTGGTAATGCTTCTTCTTATTCTTGGGATAATGGAGTTACCAATGGAGTTCCTTTCACGCCTTCAACAACCACTACTTATACTGTAACAGGAACAACAGGAAGCTGTAGTAATATAGATCAAATCACAATTACAATTATTCAACTACCATCCGTAAATGTTTTATACACTCCAAATAGTAATATTTGTGAAAACATGAATGTTCAATTTGATGCTTCAAGCTCTATAGGTGCCTCTTCCTACAATTGGTCTTTCCCTCAAGGAAGTCCATCAATGAGTTCATCAACAATTGCCAACCCATTGGTAAGTTTTGGAGCTGCTGGAATGCATAATTTTGCTGTAATTATTTCTAACTCATGTGGTACAGATACTCATAATGGTTCTATTGTGGTTGATATTTGTAATGGAATTGAAGATTTAGAAATATCCCATTCTTTTACTTCTTATTATGATAATGTCAACAACAACATCATACTTTCTTTTGTTAATTTTAAACAAGGAACTTACAGTTTTAATGTTACAAATACGTTAGGACAAATTATTCTAAATGATAAAATTAATATCTCAACAAATGAAGAAAAAGTAATAATTCCTTTCACTGATACTTCAAAAGGAATTTACTTAATTAATGTGTTTAACAACGACAGTAAATTCAATGGTAAGTTTATGAAGTAAGAATTATAAATTTGCAAAAATAAGAGAGGCTTCTTTTTAGCCTCTCTTTTTTTTGTTACAAGTACATCATAATCTGAGTATAATATCACTTTCTAAAAGTTTGTTAACTTTGTTCAGTATATTACAGTGCAAAAACATGAAAAAATATTTATTTATAATTATACTCTTATTTATTTTAGGATGTAAAAAAGACGATAATAGTAATATCCCTTTTGTGCATGTAAATATTTTCATGCAAACTACAGACCCTCAATTTATTGGTTTAAATGCTGTAAATAGTTGGATATATTTAGCTGGTGGTTCAAGAGGAATTATTGTTTACAAAGTATCTAACGACCAATTTAGAGCTTTTGACAGACATTGTACCTTTCAGCCTCAAAATACGTGTGCATTGGTTAGTATGGAAACCAATAACATTTCTGGTTTAGATGCTTGCTGTGGCTCCCGTTTTTTAGTTACAGACGGCAGCGTTTTAAATGGTCCAGCCGTACTTCCACTTCGAGAATACAATACATCATTTGATGGAGCGACACTGCATATTTTTAATTAGAGTTTGTCCAGAATGTCCGATATCTTCATTATTCTCAATCTCGGAAATTCTGATTCAAACTCTTGACTTTATGGACAAACACTAATTAGTTCTATTAAAAGGTAAAAATTAGTACTATAATTGGAATCTCTTAAATTCCAACAATTTATTGATGAAGCAACCAATGTTAAAAAATTAAGTCTAAATAATCAATTATGATTGCTTAATATTGTATATTGCAATTAGATACAAAAAGCCTTATCCTTGAGAAAACTCATACTCATACTGTTTTTATTAGTAAGTATGTCAGCTCTTACTCAGCGACCTTATATCGAATTTCGTGAAAACAAAGGACAATGGGAAGAAAATGTAATGTTTCGTGCCCGAATACCTGCAGGAGATTTGTTTTTAGAAAAAAATGCCTTAACCTACCGTTTTTATAAGGAAGAAGATTTGAATAGAATTGATAAATTACACCATCAATTCATCAAAAATCCAACACACCAAGATTCTATTATTAACATGCATGCTTTTAAAGTAGAATTTAAAAATGCCCTTACTCCTACCTTCAAAACATTAAAAGTTCGTCCCGATTATGAAAATTATTTTGTAGGAAATGACCAATCAAAATGGGCTTCCAATGTTAAAAAATATGAAGAAGTTGCTTATAAAGAACTTTATAAAAACATTGATTTAAAATTCTATCTAAATAAAGGAATCTTAAAATATGATTTCATTGTTAATCCAGAGGCTAATGCTAACGAAATTCAGTTAGAATATACTGGAGTTGATGAATTATTCATTAAAAATGGTAATCTACACATCAAAACTTCCGTCAATGAAATTATTGAGCAAAAACCTTATGCTTACCAACTCATTAATGGTATCGAAAAAGAAGTTAAATGTAGTTTCACATTAGAAAATAACACGCTCTCCTTCAAATTTCCAAAAGGATATAATAAAACATATCCGTTAATTATTGATCCTGCACTTATTTTTGCTTCCTACTCTGGTGCTACTGTTGATAATTGGGGTTATACTTCTACATTTAATGATGCTGGAAACTTATTTGGTGGAGGAGTAAGTTTTGGAACTGGTTATCCGCTAACACTAGGAGCCATTCAAGTACTCTTTGGAGGAGGTTATACCGATATTTCTATAAGTAAATTTTCAATCAATGGTTCTCTTCTCGAGTATTCAACATATTTAGGTGGAACTGGTGCAGATTACCCTCATAGTTTAATTGTGAACAGCAACGATGAATTACTTGTTTTTGGAACAACCAATTCTGCAAACTTTCCTACAACAGCAGGAGCTTACAATACAACGATTAATGGTGGTTATGACGCTTATGTAGCTAAATTTAGTGCTAACGGACAAGTCTTGTTAGCTTCCACTTTTGTTGGAGGGTCTTTAAATGATGGACTTAACAGTGTGGCACCTCTAAAATACAATTATGCAGATGACCATAGAGGAGAAATTATTGTAGATACAAATGACAACGTATATGTTGCTACAGTAACCAATTCTATTAATTTCCCTGTAACAGCCGGTGTTATTCAAACTACAAATGCAGGAAATAGTGATGGGTGTGTTTTTAAACTCTCTCCTAATTTAAACTCGTTAATTTTTAGTACCTATATTGGCGGATCTGGTTTAGATGCAGCCTATTCCCTTCAATTTTCTACTACAGGTGATATTTTAGTTACAGGAGGAACAACCAGTGCCAATTTTCCAACAACTGCTGGCACATTAAATCCTGCAAGTTTGGGCAACACCGATGGTTGGGTAGCCAAAATCAATAACTCAGCTACCAACCTTATTGCTTCGACTTATATAGGAACAGCAGCCAACTATAACCAATGTTATTTTGTACAACTAGATACCGCAGATAATGTTTTTGTTATTGGGCAAACTGTTGGTGGTTATCCTATATTTCCAGCAACGGTTTATAATAACCCTAATAGTGGTCAGTTTATCCATAAACTAACTCCCGATTTATCAACCACCGTATTCTCTACTACTTTCGGCACAAGTTCTGGACAAATTGATATTGCTCTTTCTGCATTTTTAGTGAATGAGTGTAATTATATTCTTGTTTCTGGTTGGGGAGGAGCTGTAAATGGAAGTGCCTCTGCAACAAATAGTACTACCAATGGATTACCTGTTACTCTTGGAGCAATTCAACCAACAACTGATGGAAGTGATTATTATTTAGTTATGTTTTCTGAAGATGCGGACACCATTTTATATGCCACCTTTTTTGGAGGAAATGCCAGTTTCGACCATGTGGATGGAGGAACAAGTAGATTCGATAAAAGAGGAATTGTTTATCAAGCGGTTTGTGCTTCTTGCTTTGGTTCTACATCAGATTTTCCTACTACGCCTGGAGCTTGGTCTAACACAGACAATGGTCCAAATTGTAATTTGGGTGTTTTTAAAATGGATTTAACCAACTTAACTGCCGATGCTGAAGTATTTACTACACCTTTTTACTGTATTGGTGATACCGTTCATTTTCAAAACCTAAGCAATGGTGGTGTTTCCTATTTTTGGAATTTTCAGGATGGAAATACTTCTACACAATTTCAACCTTCCCATGTTTTTGATTCTATAGGCACTTACCATGTTTTGCTCATTGCTCTCGACTCCATTTCCTGTATGTTAGTAGATTCTGATTATGTAGATGTTTTTATTGGTGGTCCACCTACGGCCATAACTAATCCTGTTAATGGTGTTTGTAGAGGTGATTCCGTTCAACTCAATGCATCAGGCGGCACTTCTTATGTTTGGAGTCCAAATTATAATATTACTAATGATAGTATTGATAACCCTTTCGTTTTTCCAGATACCACAACACTCTATACCGTTATTGTTTTTGATAGTTGTGGAATTGACACTTCTCAACTATTAATAACCGTTTTTCAAAAAAACATTGGTATAAGCCCTGATATTACTATTTGTTGGGATATGAATACTCAAATTTCAGCTACTGGTGGAATCGATTATTTGTGGTTTCCTGCAGCAACATTAGATAATGCTAATATAGCAAACCCTGTTGCTACACCCGGAGTAACAACAACTTATAATGTAACTATTACAGATATAAACGGGTGCGTTTGGGATACCTCTATGACTGTTATAACAGACTCTGTTCCTCCTATTGCTAATGCATGGAATGATCCTATTGTTTGTTTAGGAGATAGTGGTCAGATTTTTGCGTCAGGAGGAGGTTCTTACTTCTGGACCCCCACAAACACAATAATTAATCCGAATAGTTCCTCACCTATAGTTTTTCCATCTCAAAACACGCAATACACGGTTGAAGTTGCAAACGCTTGTGGAGTTGATTATGATTCTGTTATTGTACAAGTTCGTTTTGCTGTTGCAGATGCTTGGCCAGATACAATGGTGTGCCCCAATCAGGAAGTGCAGCTCTTTTCTTCCGGAGGTAATGTAATTAGCTGGAATCCTGTAAATGCTGTTTATCAGATTGCAAATGATTATTTTACTAGACCTAATATTTCAACAGAATATATGGTAACCATTGAAGATTCTGCAGGCTGTCAAGGACAAGCTTCATTAAATATCAACATATTGCCACCTCCTTTTCTTGATGCAGGAGAAGATCAGTGGTTATTTGAAGACAGCCTATTAATAAATGCTGCTGGTGTTGGTAATTTTGCATGGTCTCCTTCTATATTTGTATCCTGTGATACTTGTCAAAACACATCTGTTTTTCCAAATAAAACAACTACTTTCACAGTAATGTTAACCGATAGTTTAGGGTGTACAAATTCAGATCAAGTTACCATTTTTGTTACATCAGAGATATGGGTACCTAATGCATTTACACCAAATGGAGATGGAACAAACGATGTGTTTTTTGTAAAAACATTTAGAATAAAAGAATTAGAACTTTATATTTTTGACAGATGGGGAGAACAGCTTTTTTATTCTGATGATTTAAATATAGGATGGGATGGTATTTACAAAGGTACTTTGGTTAAAAACGATACCTATGTATGGAAAGTTACTTATAAAGATGTCCTAGGAAGACGTGGTGAGTTAATTGGAACCGTTACATTGGTTAGATAAAGTAAGTAAACTAAATACTCAAAAAAACTGTTACTTCGTCCGTCAGCTTACGAATTAGGAGGGCGTATCGAGAAGTTGATGGTTTTATAACTAAATAACTGTTCTCGATACGTCAATACTCAGATAAAGCTCCGTTGAACCTACTCAAATTAACAAAAAATATTCTTTGCGTAAAACTACTTAGTACACCTAGGTTTCAATAATCAACTAACTTATTTAAATGTGAAAAATGAACATAACTTTTCAAATTCTTTTTTTTCTGCGAAGAATAAAATCCTAATCTCACATGTATAGAAATTAATGATGTTAACTGGGCTAATTCTGTTTTGTCAAACATCGACCCTCAAACTTCTTTCAGCACTAACTGTTCTAACCCATGTACTGTCGGAGTTAATGAAAACAGTTTGTCATCTTTATCGTTATATCCCAACCCAACAACAGGCAATGTTTTTATTGATTTAGGAGAGCTTAAACAAGATGTAAAAGCAACTTTAACTAACAGTATTGGACAAGTAGTACTAACTCGAAATTATGTTTCTACCAAATCTATTAATTTTGATATAGACTATCCAGAAGGTTTGTACTTTTTAACTTTAGAAACAGATAGAGAAGTTGTTTCTAAAAAAATAATAAAGCAGTAAACTGTTCAGTTTATAATTTCCCCCTCCGTAGGGTTGAGAAAACAATCAATATGTTCACTTTTTAATAAAAAAATGAACATATTAGAGATTCATGTTCAGTTTTATGATGAAAAGCAACAATAGGTTCAATCTTTTTCTAAAAAGAGGAACTTAACCACCATCCAAACTAGTGGTGTTAAGTGAAATTCCAAGCAAAAGCAGTAGCAATAGAAAAACAAAACCTTTCGGAAAGTTGGTTAAAAACGATGTATATGTTTGGAAAGTAACCTATAAAGATGTGCTGAAAACCTATGGAGAAATGCTTGGAACAGTAACTTTGGTACGATAAAGTAAGCGAATTAAAAGTTGGATGGGTTACTAAGATTTTTGCCAACTATTTCTCAGTATTATGACAACAAAAAAAAGCGTTATCAATAAATGATAACGCTTTTTTTTGTTAAAAAGATAGCATACTATTATACCGATTGTGATTTAAAAAGATTAGCACACTTTTATTTCTTAATAATCAATTTGTTTGTGTAGTTTTTTGAACCTATTACATGAACAACATAAGCTCCTTTTGGAAGATGAAGCAAGTCTAACTTATGAAAACGGTTTTGAGTTTGCTCTGAAATAACAAGCTGACCAACAGAATTAATTACTGAAATCTTTACAATTTCTGTTGGGTTTTCTGATAAATCAATCGTTATAAAATCTTCTGCTGGATTTGGATAAGCAGAAAAAGTAGAAGTTAATTTATTTTCAGCTATTCCTATTGTAAATGTGCTGCAATCTTTTTGATTCGGTTTTTTTAAATTGGATGGATTACAATCTAAAATATTAAAAAGAAAGGTTGTTAAATTATCGTTAGTTGTATTAAGAATTGGAGTAGAATTAGCAAAAGGAGGATGGTCTGAACCAGCATAATCATCTAATTCATTATACGTATTTATGTTGTCCATACGAATATTAATAGGACCACTTCCATAAAGAAAAACAGGAGTAAATCCATTTAATGGTTTTCCATATCCAAATTTAACAGTTTGATCATCATAAGAATGAGTGGCATATAAAGGTACATCGTTGTCATTTATCCAAACTGTGTCTGCAACGCCTCCAGCAAATCCAAAAGTCCCATTGACTCTTGAACAATATCCTGAATTACCACTATTGCCTTCAATTCCACCAACTTGGTTTACCCATGTTTGCCATTGTGAACTTAATTTAGTAATTGTATCTCCATAGGCTAAATTATAAGCTAAAATACCTCCTGCAGAAGTTCCTCCCATAAAAATTTGGTCAGGATTAATTTTATACGTGTTTGCATTAGCGGCATCTTGTTTAAAAAATCGAATTGCAGCTTTACCATCTTGAATTGCCATAAAAACAACTTTAATGGTGGTTTCTTCTGCTATCAATGAAAAAGCACTTGGAGCCAATCGATAAGAAATTGATGCACATACATATCCCTTTTTGGCTAATTCGGTTGCTATAAAAACAATTTCTGGTGAATTTCTTGAGCCTCCAGAAAAAGAACCTCCATGTGCAAAAATAACTAATGGACGATTGGTTTCAACATCACCTTGAGGTTGATAAATATCCATATACAAATCAATATTTGCATTATTTAAGTCCATATTACTTCCGTATTGAACGGTAGTTACATCAACATTAGTAAAAATATTTGTTTGATATCGGCTGTTGCATTGAGCCACTAACTGAATAGATATTAGGGATATCAAGCCTAAAAGAAGGTAAATTTTTTTCATGAAATAATTTTTTAATTAATAATTAGGCTTAAAGATACAATAAATACTATTAATACAATAAAATTTTAATAAAATAATACTATTTAAAATTGATTTCCTAAGATGAATTATTTTATAGCAAATAGTTCATTAGCTTCTCGCCATAATCCATCGGCATTTGGAGCAGGAGCAATAATTTCTACTGGTTCATTTTTAACTGGATGAATGAAATTTATTTTTCGAGCGTGTAAACTTATGGATGCATCGGGGTTTGAACGAGGAGAACCATATTTTAAATCTCCTTTAATTGGGCATCCTATTGATGCTAATTGCACTCTAATTTGATGATGTCTGCCCGTTTTTGGATGAATTTCTAATAAAAAATAATTTTCAAATTGATGAATCACTTTATAGGTTAATTCAGCCCTTTTTGCTCCATTAAAATCAGTTAATTTAGCTGTTGCTTTATTTTTTTGTTCATTTTTAATTAAAAAATGAACAAGAGTATCTTCATTTTTTGCTGGTTTGTTTTTAACTATTGCCCAATAGGTTTTCTGCACTTCTTTATCCTGAAACAGTTGATTTAATCGAGCTAACGCTTTGCTTGTTTTTGCAAAAAGCACAATACCACTTGTTGGTCTGTCAATTCTATGAACTGTCCCCAAAAATACTTCACTGGGTTTATTGTAAACTTCTTTGATGTATGCTTTCACATAATCACTCAATGGTTTGTCTCCTGTTTTATCTCCTTGAACAATATCTCCCGATTTTTTATTAACGGCTATAATGTGGTTGTCTTCAAATAGGATTTCTATATGTTGGGGTGCGTTATTTTTCATTTAGTAGTTTCAGTTTTTCAAATCTCAGTTTTCAATCTTCAGTTTTCAATCTTCAGTTTTCAATCTTCAATCTTCAGTTTTCAGTTATCAAGTTATCAGTTATCAATTATAAAATTTTGTTCAATTTCATTTTTATAGCCTTTACCATCTTTTATCCATATTTTTCTTTCAATGGTTTCTCCTGTTGGTGTTGCAATTTTTAACACATACTTATTTGGTGGTAATATCATGATAAAAGAGCCTTTTGTTTTATTAACTTCAAAAATTCCTTGTAAATCACCTGATGTTTCATTGAATGCTTCAATTGTTAATGAAAAAGTTACAGCTGTTGAGTCTTTGTTAAAAACAATTCCTTTCACAGTAGTTAGTTGTTCATCATCATCTTTAAAATGCACTCTATAAATGTCTAAATCTCCTTCAGAATCTTTTCTATAAGCAGAAACATAAGCTATTTTTTTGTTGTCGGTGAAGCATATACTCATATTATCATCTGGAGTATTTATTGGGTAGCCTAAGTTTTTGGGTGTTGACCATTTTTGATTATCTTCATTCCATTCTGATTTAAAAATATCATATCCACCAATGCTTTTATGCCCTTTTGATGCAAAATAAAGTGTACTTCCTTCATCAGTAAGGTAAGGATAGTTTTCATCTTCTGAAGTATTAATTTCTTCACCTAAATTAGTAGGCTCTCCCCATTTCCCATTAGGTAGCTTTTTTACGAGGAATAAATCAAAGCCTCCTCTACCTCCACTTCTGTCGCTTGTAAAAATCATAGCCATACCATCATTAGAAATTGTTGCTGTTGGTTGTTTTGAACTTTTTTCATTAATGTGTTTGTTTTCTATTTTCTGTGATTTTCCAAAGGATTTTTTTCCTCTTTCAGCCAAGTGTAATTGGTTTTTATCTTTAGGATTATCTAAATAAAAGAAAATATATTTTCCATTTTCGGAATAACCAGCTACTTGCTCATTTCCATAAGAATTGGGATAACCATAACTTCTCGTTTTGCTCCATTTTGTACTTTTAAAAGATGAAACATAAATATCTGCGGTGTAATACCCTTCTAAATCATAAATTTTTCCTGTGGTGCCTTCTCTTCGTGTTGAAAAAATAACCTGATCTTCATTTGGTGAAATAAAGGGCAAATATTCTTTTCCTTTTGAATTTACGCTTTTACCAAGGTTTTCAAAAGATACATTCAATGGTTTTTTAACCAATTCTTTAGCATTTTCACACATTTCAATTATTTTGTTGCTTTGCTCTATTAAAGAAGAATTATCTTTGAATTGTATGTATTTTTTTAATGTTTTTATAGCTAAATCATACCTATTGGTTAGGTGATAACCTCTTCCTAAATGGAACCAAACTTCCTTTGGAGCTTCCACTTTTTTAGAAACTTGTTCTAACATCGTTACTCCATCATCCCATTCATAGGTATTGATTAAACTCACTCCAAATCGGAATTTATATTCTAAATTTTTTTGATTTTTTTTGTATAATTCTCTGTATAATTCTTTTGCTTTTAAGAAATTACCATTGTTATACATTTTACTTGCATTTTCAGGTAATTCGTAATGTAGCTTTTGAGAAAAAGCAAATTGAACTATAAATAAAAGAAAAAATAATAGTCTCATTTTCATGTGTTTATATTTATTGTTTTTTATCGGACACATGGAAGTCGCCTATAATCATTCTCCTGTGTGTTAAACTTTTTAGCATGGCTCGTTTCATGTCCGAAAAGTAATAATAAATTTTCTAAAAATTGATTTTAAGGTAACATTAAACATTACATTATTTAAGGTGGGCATATTACTGTAAAAATATAATTTTTACAACCATAGGAGATTCTCATGTTTATGTCTATTTAATGATTTGATTATCAACAATTAATTTTTCCATAATGATTTCGGTGTCTGCTTCAAAAATAATTGCCAACACCACCACTATATCTAAGATTATGAGCCAAATTCGTTCGTTTATTGTTTTTTCCAAACTTTCTTTTTGGAATTGCCTGAAAAGTTCTCCAAAAGTTTCATATTTATCAAAACGTTTAACGGTGGCTAAAACATTGTATTGAAGCATACAAAGTGTGGTGTGAGCAATTTGTGCATCAAAGTCTTGCGATTCACATTTTCCTAATCCTAAAAATTGCCTACTTTCTTTAAAAAAAAACTTCTATTGTCCAACATGAAGCATACGTTTTATAAGCTTTGTCAAAATTAAGTGCGGCATCTGTAGTAAGCAATCCATGCCACTTGGCTATTTTAGAGGTTTTACTAAAGAAAATTTTTGGGTCAGGTAAAAAAGTTGTTTTTTTCTGAAAGTATTGTTGTATCTTTGCTTAGCATCATATTATGATGTTTTTGTTTTACACCATAAAAATACTGATTATAAGGTATTTGACAAAGTAATATATTGCTTTTTTTATTATAAATCAGCAAGTTAATTTACTTGCGAAAGTTGAATTAATCTTTAAAAAAAAAATTATTAAATAGATAATCAAATTTTGTTTTCTAAATGGATTAGAATGTTGATTTTTGCATATAACCTGTAAAAAAATCAATTCAAATCATTGTATTATGCTAAAAGTATTTTCTCCATTTGATCAAAGCTTAATTAAAGAAATTCCATTAATTGGGAAACAAGAAGTTGAAAAGCAATTACAAACAGCGTATGCCTTATTTGAAAACCCAACCAATTGGTTGCCTGCCCACCAACGCATAGAAATTCTGGAAAGAACAGCAGAAATTATGAAAGGACGTGTGGAAGAGTTAACCAAAATTGCTGCTCAAGAAGGTGGGAAACCTTATGTTGATTCAAAAGTGGAGGTATTGCGAGCAATCAACGGAGTTAAATTAGCTGCTGAACATATTTCTCAAATCAAAGGCGAAGAAATTCCTATGGGATTAACCAAAGCTTCCGAAAATAGATTGGCATTTGTAACTCGTGAACCAATAGGTGTTGTGGTTTCTATAAGTGCGTTTAACCATCCCTTAAATTTAACCATCCACCAAACGGTTACTGCCATAGCTGCTGGTTGTCCTGTAATTATTAAACCTGCCTCCACTACTCCACTTTCTTGTTTAAATTTTATTGAAATTTTAAAAGAAGCTGGTTTACCTGAAGGTTGGTGCCAAGTATGTATTTGCGATAGAGAAAGTGCTACTTTTTTGGTTACTGATAAACGAGTTAACTACTTTTCATTCATTGGTTCATCAGAAGTAGGTTGGAAACTAAAATCACAGCTATCACCAGGAACACGTTGTGCCTTAGAACATGGTGGCGTTGCTCCTGTTATTGTTGAAAAAGATGCGGATTTAACGGAATTAATTCCTTCTTTAGCTAAAGGTGGATTTTACCATGCTGGTCAAGTTTGTGTATCTGTACAAAAGATTTTTATTCATGCCTCTATTTGTGATGAAGTAGCTCTGCAATTGGCTGAATTGGCAAAAAAATTAGTGGTGGGTGATCCCTTAGATGAAAAAACAGAAGTTGGACCATTAATCACACCAAACGAAGTAACCCGAGTAGAAAATTGGGTAAATGAAGCCATATCAAAAGGAACTAAGGTGTTATGTGGTGGGAAACGTATTTCAGCAACTTGCTTTGAACCAACTGTGTTGTTTAACCCACCTCTTGATGTAAAAGTTTCTACACACGAAATATTTGGACCTGTAGTATGTATATATCCTTACACGGATAGAAATGAAGCCATTAAAATTGCTAACAGTTTAGATGTTCATTTTCAGGCAGCAGTGTTCACTAAAAATATAGATATTGCTTTAGATACCGTGAAAAAACTCAACGCAACGGCAGTAATGGTAAATGATCACACTGCTTTTAGAGTAGATTGGATGCCTTTTGGTGGGCGAGACAATTCGGGTATTGGTATGGGAGGAATCCCTTACTCTATGCATGAAATGACGAGAGAAAAACTTATGGTAATTAAAAGTAATGTGTTATAGATTTAAAACTTTACAGCAACTCCCAAACCAACATTTACTCCATTAAAAGTCCAATCAATTTTTTGCTCAAATTTATCTAAAAGTTTAACGAGATCTTCTCCTTCGGATGTTAAATTTGCTTCAAGACCAGTATAGGAATATCCTCTGTAACTCATATTAAAAATAATCCCAATATTATCCATAAAGAAAATTCTATCAGATATACCTATATTCCAATATGACCCAACACCACTATATCCATCAATAATTTGATTTGGTTGAGGTTGGGCATTCCAACTTAATGAGGATATGCCAAAACCAAATCCAACAAACAAATCATTTCTTTTACTACTAATGATATGATAATTAAATTTAAGCCCAAAATCAAAACCTTTAACACTTTTTAAGTTTGGTTTATCTTCTTCAGCAATAAAATAATTTGAGAATGTTAAATCAGCACCTATTCCAAATTTATTTGAAATTCCATATTCAAAACTAATTGGGACTATAAAACTGGCTGCTCCATCTGTTGTATCACTTTTTTGTGTTTGTGTTAATCCTCCTGCCACAACAGTTTGAGTATTTTTTTGATGTGTTGCATAAACACCTATTCCTATTCCTAAGTCTATGTTAAAATTTCCTTTTTCAAAAGATTGAGATTGAGCTGTTGATACTAGCAACATAAATAGTATTAAATTTAATGTAATCTTTTTCATAATTTTTTATTTATTAGTTTGTTAGGAAGCAAATGTAAAATGTTTTTGTAACATATCAAAAAAAATAGTTACTTGAAATTATATATTTACTTTTAATGAAAGAGCAATAAACTAAAAAATGTAATTTTGAGTTATAGCAATTGTAATTTCTTTATTATTTATTATCTATGAATGTTTCCTCCTTTTTTAAATCAATTTTAATTGTAATAAGTGTTTTATTTGCTTCAATTGCTTTTTCACAAGATGACACCTATGTTTATGGTGATGTTGGTGTTACCCAAAACAATACAACACCTCAAGGTTTTAGTTGGGATAGGGTTACTATAGGCGGAAATATTGGAGCTATCTTTGGTAATATTACGCTTATAGAAGTAACTCCTCAAATTGGGTACTTTTTAACCGAAAATATAATGGTTGGTGTAGGAGCCAACTATATGTATTATGAAGAGAAAGCAGCTAATTTCAGTACCAGCATTT
>Ga0210005_1000777_pt1 | contig 23286 bp, 26 predicted proteins | sample CryGey02umfilter_3_FD_183961 | JGI IMG/M metagenome (GOLD analysis project Ga0210005, IMG submission 183961) | Groundwater microbial communities from aquifer in Utah, USA - Crystal Geyser 4/9/14 0.2 um filter (SPAdes) (version 3) | ecosystem: Environmental > Aquatic > Deep subsurface >... | reverse complement strand
AGGTTTTTGCCTTTACTGGTGTAGATATATTTACTAAAGAGGTGTCGGTTAAATTATATGCATCTCTTACTGCGAAAGATGGGTTAGATTTTCTAATCATTTCTTTTAACAATAGATTTAATCATGCCAAGCTACTACAAACCGACGGAGGATCTGAATTTAAAACTGAATTCAGATTAAATGTCTTTAAATATGCGGATAGATTTAGAGTAGCTAGACCATACAAGAAAAATGAACAGTCATATATCGAAAGTTTTAACAGATCACTTAGAAAAGAATGTTTAGGTTGGAGTAAATACAAGCAAAATGATATCTCTAGCCTAGAGAAAGAATTAAGTGATTATTTGATGTATTATCATAACAAGAGACCGCATATGAGTTTAAACATGATGACTCCTAATGAATTTCTGAAACAATACCAAGTGTCGGATATTTAAGTGTACATACCACCTTTCTAGAAGGAGTCAAACGATAAATGCACTGGATTAAAAATTAATTAATAGGTGTTAAAAAAAGGAAAAAAATTGGAAGTTCGAAAAGTTGATAATTAGATCTAAGGTCTATGCGGGGTGGGAATTTTTATTGCTCCTTCTAAAACAGCAGTGATTACAGATTCGAGAGTTACACTAGACAACTTTCCACTAGCAGTACTAAAGCTTCCCTCTCTTTCTATTAGGCAATCTAAAGTACCCATTGCCGTTGCGATAACTTCATCAGCATTTTCTTCCGGGGTTTGGAAGGAATCTGCGCAACTGATTGCTACGTCAGACAAAAAATTTCGGGCTGCGATATCTGGAATTACTTCAAATACTACAGCAATTGTCTCAAAAAGTGACGGGTTTGTTTCTCTTACTCGCTCTCCTCTTCTGATGCAGTGCCGAATTTCAGTTAATTTCTGCTTCTGCGTTTTGTCAGCGATATCGTAGGCCAGCTTCCAGTCTTTTCTTAGCCCCCTACTTGGTCCATCGGGCTTCATTCTATAAATCTTCGAAGCTTCTTCGCTTAAAAGTCCGACTTGTTGTATGTATTCAATTGAATCTTCTTTCATTTAATCGGAATTATAGCATAGAGAAAAAAATGACTTAGTTTAACTTATATTGATATCTGTTTTCTCAATTGCAATTTTCCTTTTGTTGTTTTTAGAAATTTTTCTCTTTTTAAAGCATTGCTTTTCTCTTTGTAAGCTTCGTAATAAATTAGCTCAAGAGGTCTTCGATTCTTAGTTGAAATAACTTCCCCGCCATTATGCTCAGATAATCTTTTCTTTAAATTTCCCGTAAAGCCTGTATAAAGTTTATTATCAAGTTTGCTTTGAAGAATATAGATGTAGAACATATGTTTATATGTCACGTCATTCGCTTACTTCTTTTTGTTTCTCTTCAAAGAAGAGTGCTACGACATGACTACTATTCTTATTTTATTATATCAGTGCGTGCACTACTGAAGTGCTCTTTGACGAAGCAATCTATTGTGATATAAAGCGAGCCGAAGTGTGCCGAGATCCAGAGTCGAACTGAAATAACCTGTTCTTCAGACAGGCGCCTTGACCACCTTGGCTATCTCGGCTTTTGCAAAATAAATTATATCACCCTTTACAAAAAAATCAAAAACATAGATTCTATCCTATAGCAAAATTGCCTATTGACATAAATCCCCTAGCCTATGCTAGACTTTTTATATCCCCCCCTGGGGGAGCTAATAATGAATAAGAAATTTATTATAAGTATTATTATTTTTATCGTAGCAGTAGTTGGATTTGCAATAGTGTTTGCTGGAAATGGATCTTCAAAAGCAGTAATTGAAAAAACTCTTGGGGCAAAAATTCAAATAGATCATAGTTCGAAAAATCTTGGGAATATAATTTATGACAAAGGAGTAGTGCCTCATTCATTCCCTATTAAAAATATTGGCACAAAAGACTTAGAAATTGCTAACTTAAGCACATCTTGTGCTTGTACAAAAGTTTTATTTAAAAGTAGCAATGACAATAGTGAACGTTTTGGTATGAAGGGAATGTCTCAGCCATCTGATTGGAAAGGTATTTTAAAACCAGGTGAAAGTGCTGAGATAGTTGCGGAATTTGATGCACAATATCATGGACCGCAAGGCGTTGGTCCAATTTCAAGAACAGTAAGTATCGAAACAAATGACCCTGATCATCCCTATGTAGAATTTAATTTTGAAGGAGAAGTAGTTAAATGAAAGAACAGATTCGTAGAAGAGTTAAAACAAAGACTGGAAACATAAACTCATTATTATTAGTGTTGTTATTATTTGCAACATTTTTATTAGGAGCACTTACAAATCAGCTATCAAATAATGCAAAAGGAAAAGTTAGTACAAATAATGTGTCATCTGAATCTGCTGAAAAGACAGCTCAAAATGATTCTGATCTATTAGTGCTTGAGAAAAAAGTAATTTCAGATAAAGGATACAGTTTTAGTATTTCCTGGGGAGATTTGGGGAAAAAATTAGTTGAAGATGGAGTAATTGATAAAACAAAACTTGCACAATCTTTAACTGGTTCAGATACTATGCCTTCTGATGTAGAAAAATACTTAGATGGAAGTAATCAAAAAATTGAACTTAATGAAGGCAATGCTCATTTCTGGCTAAATGTTCTTTGGGGACTTGGTCTTGCAAATAAAAATGACATTTTAGATAAAGGTGATATGCAAACAGCTAGTGACAATAATCCAGCAAACTTTGCCTCTACTGGTGGGTATACGCTTGGAGTAAGCGATGCAATGAGTTATTACAGCAAAAATACCTATTTTAAATTAGATGATAAACAGCAAAAACTGGTTGAGGAAATTGCAGGAAATGTTTATAGACCGTGCTGTGGTAATTCAACTGCTTTTCCTGATTGTAATCACGGTATGGCAATGCTTGCTTTAATTGAGCTTATGGTTTCTCAAAATTATTCTAAAGAACAAATTTACGATACGGCTTTAAAATTTAATGCATTATGGTTCCCGCAAACATATTTTGATATTGCTTATCATTTTGAAAAAGCTGGGCGTGACTACACTAAGATTTCATCTAAAGAGCTATTATCAAAGACATTCTCAAGTGGTCAAGGGTATGCAGTCATAGCAAAAGAAGCGGAAGGTCTTTCCTGGCCGGGTCAAAAATCCAGAGGTAGCTGCGGAGCATAGGTATGGAAACAGTATTATTTCAAACATCGCTTATAGCTGCCTTTTTTGCAGGAATAGTCGCACTTTTTGCCCCTTGCTGCATTAGTTTTCTCCTTCCTGCTTATTTAGGAAGCGTTTTTAAGGAAAAAGAAAAAGTACTCTTAATGACTCTTATTTATGGTCTTGGAATTTTTGTAACGCTATTTCCTGCTGTAATAGGAATTTCACTTATTTCAAAATATCTTTTTAGATTTCATGATAGTGTGTATTACCTTGGTGGAATAATGCTTATATTGGTTTCTATAATTACATTTCTAGGAATTAAGATGCCAATGCCAGGCATTACAAGAAAACAAAAAGAAGGTAAAGTCGATACATTATCGGTTTTCATACTTGGAATATTCTCTGGAATAACCAGTGCGTGTTGTGCGCCTGTTTTAGTTGGAATCTTAACTTTTGCTTTTCTATCCCCAACTTTTTTTGGTGCAACATTAATAGGCATAGCCTATGTTTTGGGAATGATTACACCTCTTTTACTAATTTCATTATTCTTAAACGGAAAGATAGATAAAATTAAATCCTTAAGAAAGCCAGTATTTTTTATAAAGCTTTTTGGAAAAACGTATACAATTCTACTTGCAAACTTAATAGCAGCTGCGATATTTTTTGTGACAGGTGTATTTACTATAGTTTTAAATTATCAAGGTAAATTTTCAATGGTAAAAAGTGAAAATTTTACAAAAACAATTCAAGATTCGGCAGATTATGCGGCAAACCTATTTGGTAACAATGTTTTTATAAACATTTCCTTTTTAGCAATCCTTGTTTTATTTATTTATCTTCTTTTTAAAAAGATGTAGACTTGATAAGTACGCTAAATTAGAGTATCTTATCCCCTAGGGGGAGATTATTATGTATAAACCTAAAGATCAAAAAGAAAGAATAATTCATAGACTCAAAATTGCTAAAGGTCATATGGAAAAAGTAGTTAAAATGGCAGAAGAAAACGAGTATTGTATAAATATAGTTCATCAGTCTCAAGCAGTTCAAAGCGCCTTAAAAAAAGCTGACAATCTTATTATGGAGAATCATCTTTTAACTTGTGTATCAGATGCCATAAAACGCGGTGAACAAAAGCAGGCAATTTCAGAAGTAATGAGTGTAATTAAGAAAACAAAATAATTATGAAAAAATATTTGATTATATTAATGTTGGAATTGGCAGTAATTTTTGTAACACATCCTCTATCTTTTGTAAGTGCACAGATGATAGATGGTTTAAACTCAAATGGCAATGAAGAAATAACTGCTGATGAAATTGCAAAAACTAAGCAAGAAGAAAGCTTAGGAAAAGAGATTTATAATAATTTAAAGAATAAAAAAATAAGTTGTGATTCCTTAGATGATGAGAATTTTGAAAAACTTGGAGAGTATTTTATGGGGCAAATGGCAGGAAGTTCTGAAAACCATTTGTATATGGACAAAATGATGCAATCAAGAATGAATGCGGATGAAAATGAGTATCATATTGCAATAGGAAAAAGACAGAGTGGATGCTACTCTAATAATAGACTTATGAATAAAGGAGGTGTGTATTCTATGATGGGATATGGTTTTTCAGATATGATGGAAGGAGCCTATGGTTCTTCTTATTTTGGATTATTTCACGTTCTGATTGGAGCAACTGTTTGGATTGTACTTGTACTTCTAGCAGTGTATTTGTATCAGAAAATAAATAACCCAAAAAAATAAATGGATAAAGTAATTGTCACAATTATAGGTGCTTTTGGCATCGTTTTTACATACTGGTTTTTTTTATTTAAAAAAGAAAAGGAAATTAAGGCAAATGGATCTATTGACATTATTGTTGATGGTGGATATTCCCCTTCTTTAATTTCTCTGGAAGTAAATAAAAAAATTATAATTAACTTTTTAAGAAAAGATTCCAACAGTTGTCTTGAGGAAGTTATATTTCCTGATTTTAAAATAAAAAGATATCTTCCTTTAAATAAAAGAGTAACTATTGAATTAAATCCTTCTAAAAAAGGAGAATACTCATTTAGATGCGGAATGAATATGTTTCATGGAAAGGTAATTGTTAAATAATGGTAAATTTAAATAAAATTTTTTCAATAAAAGGAATGCATTGCGCTTCGTGTGTAGGTGTAATTGAACGGGCGCTTAAAAAAACAGAAGGGATTATTGATGCAAATGTGAATATTGCAACCGAAACAGCATCGGTTAATTTTGATCCCCAACTTGTTTCAAATGATATTATTTTTTCTGTTGTTGCAAACGCAGGCTATAAGGCTTTGGTAATTGAAAAAGATACGGAAAAAGAAAAAATATCAAAATCTAAAGAATTAGATTCGTTAAAATTTAAAGCTTTTTTTAGTTTGTTTTTTGGTGCCTTAATTGTCTGGGGAAGTTTTCCCGGGCTTGTAAATTACTCCCCTGCCCTTCTTCAAAACTACTTAGTTCAATTTATAATTGCAATCCCAATACAATTTTGGGCAGGATTTTCTTTTTATAAGGCGGCAATTCCTGCATTAAAAAATAGAACTGCCAACATGGATACGTTGGTTGCGTTGGGAACTTCGGTTGCTTTTTTCTATTCCGCAGTTGTTACTATATTCCCGGAATTTATTGCTAAGTCAGGACTTGAAACAATGCCATATTTTGATGTCTCTACAATTGTTATTGGGCTTATTCTTTTGGGCAGATATTTAGAAGCTAGAGCAAAAGGAAAAACAAGCGAAGCAATAAAAAAATTAATTGGTCTTGCCGCAAAAACGGCACGTGTATTAAGAGACGGGAAGGAAATGGATGTCCCTGTTGAGCAAGTTCAAATTGGAGATATTTTAAGGGTACGACCGGGAGAAAAAATTCCCGTAGATGGAGTAATTACAGAGGGAGAATCATCAGTGGATGAAGCAATGGTTACGGGAGAAAGCATGCCTGTTGATAAAGAAAAAGGAGACAGTGTAATCGGTTCAACTATAAATAAATCCGGTTCGTTTTTATTTAAAGCCAGTAAAGTTGGTCAGGATACAATGCTTAGTCAAATCGTAAAGCTTGTTCAGGAAGCTCAAGGAAGCAAAGCGCCGATTCAGCGTTTGGCAGATACAATTTCTGCTTATTTTGTGCCAATAGTTATTATGCTTGCAATTACAACTTTTGTAGTTTGGTTTGATTTTGGTCCCTCCCCGGTTCTTTTAAAAGCGCTCTTAAATACGGTTGCGGTTTTAATTATCGCTTGTCCGTGTGCCATGGGACTGGCTACTCCAACTGCAATAATGGTAGGAACAGGTAAAGGTGCGGAAAACGGTATTTTAATTAAAAATGCCGAGAGTCTGGAAACCGCTCATAAAATAAATACGATTATTTTTGATAAAACCGGAACTTTGACTAAAGGAAAACCCGAAGTAACAGATTTAGTTCCTCTTAATAAATATTCAAAAGAAAATGTATTGGCTTTAGCAGCTTCTTTGGAAAAAGGATCGGAACATTCTTTAGCAGAAGCAATTTTGAAAAGAGTGGCTGAAGAAAAAATAGAACTTTCGGAAATAAAAAGTTTTAAAGCAATATCGGGACACGGAATTGAAGGAATTATTAATAGTCAAAATATTTTCTTTGGAAATAGAAGGTTAATGCTAAGAGAAAAAATTGATGTTAATATTGCTGAAAATCAGATTCAATTACTTGAAAAAGAGGGTAAGACTGTGATGATGTTAGGTATTGATAGAAAATTGGGAGGACTTATCGCAGTTGCAGATCTAATTAAAGATACTGCAAAAGAGGGGGTCGAAGCCTTAGAAAAACTTGGAATAGAGGTTGTAATGGTTACCGGAGACAATCAAAGAACTGCAGATGCAATTGCTGGACAAATTGGAATAGATCGGGTTATAGCGGAAGTCTTGCCACAAGATAAGGAAGCGGAAGTTCGTAAAATTCAAGCCGAAGGAAAAATTGTCGGTATGGTTGGAGACGGAATAAACGATGCACCTGCTTTAGCGGCTGCAGATATCGGAATTTCTATGGGAACAGGCACGGACGTTGCAATAGAAGCAGCCGATATTACACTTGTTAATACGGATTTGCGGACAATTGCAAAATCTGTTAAACTTTCTAAGCGGATTATGTCTACTATAAAAATGAATTTATTCTGGGCTTTTGGATATAACATAATTCTTATTCCTGTTGCGATGGGTGCTCTTTATCCCCTGTTTCATATACTCCTTAATCCTATTTTTGCATCTGCCGCAATGGCGATGAGCTCAATATCGGTCGTTACAAATTCTTTAAGATTAAAAGGGGCAAAAATATGAATCAATTAATAACGGTTTTTATAACAGGACTTTTAGCAGGTGGATTAAGTTGCGCAGCCGTTCAAGGAGGACTGCTTGCAGCAACAATTGCTCAGCGCGAAGAAGAACATCTTAAAGAAAAAGCTGCTAAAGGAAATGCTTTACCAATTCTTGCTTTTTTAATTGCAAAACTTGCAGTATATACCGTATTAGGGTTACTTTTGGGATGGTTTGGGTCGCTTTTTCAATTATCTCTTACACTAAAAATTGCAATGCAGGTTGTGGTTGCGGTATTTATGATTGGCAGTTCGCTAAGTATTCTTAACGTACACCCAATATTTAGGTATTTTATAATTCAGCCACCAAAATTTTTAACCCGTCTAATCCGCAAGGAATCTAAGAGTCAAGATATTTTTGCACCGGCAATTCTGGGAGCTTTTACAATTTTTATTCCTTGCGGAACAACGCAGGCTATAATGGCATTCGCTATTGCTTCGGGAAGTGCGGTTACAGGTGCGGCAATTCTTTTTGCTTTCGTACTTGGAACATCTCCTGTCTTTTTTCTTTTAGGTTTCTTTGCTACCAAACTTGGGGATATCTTTCAAAGAAAATTTATGAGGGTTTTGGCTTTTGCAATTATAATTTTGGCAATTTTTAACTTAAATAATTCAATAGCTCTAACCGGTAGTAAATATACAGTTGAAAATTTTGTAAATGGTGTGTGGTGTTCGGTTAGTTTTTGTGACGGTGCTCCCGAGCCATTCGTTGCAAATGCACAGTCTACAACAAATTTAAACATAGAAATAAGCTCGGCGGGATACACTCCTAACGAGTTAACTGCCAAAGCAGGTACAAATATAACTCTTCATCTTAAAAATGATGGTGGTAGTGGTTGTGCTCAGGCATTTACAATTCCTTCCCTCGGTGTTCAAAAAGTAGTTTCTACCGGTCAAACGGATACGGTAACATTTAAGACTCCAAATGAGAAGACTGATATTGCTTTTATGTGCAGCATGGGAATGTATCGTGGAGTAATTCACGTGCTCTAATTTTTTGTGCGCCAACCCCTGGCGGTCGGAGGCTAGAAGATAATATGGTTAAGAAGAGCTTTAAAATTGACGGAATGCACTGCATAAGTTGCGCAATAAATATAGATGGTGAATTGGAAGATACGGAAGGTGTAAAATCCGCCTCAACCAATTTTGCCAAAGGTATGGTAGAAGTGGAATATGATTCTTCGAAATTAAGTGACAAGGATGTTATCAAAACGATCAAAACCGCCGGTTACTCCGCTGAGCTAACTAATAACTAATAACTATTTTGTTCCTTCGTTCCATGAGGATAAATATCTTTTTTGTTCAGGGGTTAAAATATCAATAGAAATTCCCATTGCTTTTAGTTTAAGCTTGGCAACTTCCTGATCCAGCTTTTTAGGTAAAACATAAACCTTGTTTTCCAGTTTCCCTTTATTTTTAACAAAATATTCTGCAGCTAGAGCTTGATTTGCAAAAGACATATCCATAACTTCTGCGGGGTGTCCCTCTGCTGCAGCTAAATTAACCAGTCTCCCCTCCCCTAATACATAAAGTTTTTTGCCCGAAGGCATTATATATTCATCTAAGGATTTCCCTAATTCTTTTTTTGCCTTTTTTATTTTCTCAAGTCCGGTCATGTCAATTTCAATATCAAAATGTCCGGAATTTGCAGCTACCGCGCCATCTTTCATTAATTTCATTGCCGGTAAATCGATTACGTGTTTATCTCCTGTTGCACTTATAAAAATGTCCCCTATTTTGGCTGCATCTTTCATTTTCATTACTTTAAAACCGTCCATAGCAGCTTCCAAAGCTTTTACATTGTCCACCTCGGTTACTATTACGTTTGACCCCATTCCTTTGGCGCGCATCGCAATCCCCTTACTGCACCAGCCATAGCCTGCTACAACAAGAGTTTTCCCGGCAAGTAGTAAATTGGTTGCTCTGATTACGCCATCGATTGTAGACTGCCCTGTGCCGTATCTGTTATCAAACAGATGCTTAGTGTCGGAGTCATTAACTGCAATAACCGGAAGTTTTAAAGCTTTTTCTTGCTCCATTGCCTTAAGTCTAATAACGCCCGTCGTAGTTTCTTCGGATGAGCCTAAAATATCTTTAATCTGAGCTTGTCTTTTAGTGTGAAGCATGTGTACCAAATCTGCTCCATCATCCATAGTAATCTGGGGATTGTAGTCTAAAACAGCATTTAAATGGCGATAGTAAGTTTTACTATCCTCTCCTTTAATAGCAAAGGTGGGAATGTTAAAGTCTTTTACTAAGGAAGCGGCAACGGAATCCTGAGTAGATAGAGGGTTTGAAGCATTGCAAACGATGTTTGCACCTGCGACTTTTAAAGCAATTAATAGATTCGCTGTTTCGCTGGTTATATGAAGACATGCGGCAATTGTAAGCTCTTTAAAGGTTTTTTCTTTGGCAAAACGGTCCTTTATGTTTTTTAAAACCGGCATTTGCTGAGCTGCCCATTCTATTTTAAGCTTTCCTTCTTTTGCCAAACTTAAATCTTTAACGTCGTATTTTTTTACCATTGGATTTACAAGTTTAGCATAGAGTGGTAATTTTGCCTATACCTATTTTTAAATTGGGTAAGGGTAAAAAAATGCTCTTGAGTTCCGTAATTTTCCACGGCATAAGTTGACACTACTGAACCCATTTGCCCGCAAGTTTTAAGATTAAACCCCCGTTCGTATCCGGCAAGAAATCCCGCTCTCCATGCGTCCCCTGCTCCTGTGGGATCTACGACCTTTTTAGACTTAACCGGTCTAATCTTAATTAGCCCATCGTTTGATTCAATTTGAGAACCTTTTGCACCTAAAGTCGTGACTATTATTTTATTTTTGAATAATGATTTCCAATTTTTTACGCGTCTTTTAACTAACGTTATTTCGTAGTCATTTCCGAAGATAATGCTTGCATGTCTTACGCCATATTCGAGATCGCTGTCTTTTGTGTCTGTAATTATGAATCCCGGATCAAACATAAAATTAGTTCCTAATTTTACACATTTTCTTACCGTGCTCATCGTTGCTTTTGTGCCCGTTGGTCCTGCAAACACAAAATCTCCTTTCTTGACTATTGTTTTAATAGGAAGATTCGTGTTCTTTAAGCTTGCTCCTAAAAAATACCCCCATATCTGATTGTGGTTTTTGTCTGCCATTACAAATCCTGTTGCTGAATTGAGCTTATGATCAATTAAGACGTTTTTTGTATTAATTCCAGTTTTTTTCAAATGTTTTTTATATTCTTCAAAGTCCTTGCCGGCATAAGAAAAAAGCGTGTGATGAGTATCTAAAAGTCCAAGATTGTAGGAAATATTTCCGGCTACTCCCCCGCAGCGTCTTTCGAATTTATTTACGTTAAAAGAAACATTTAACTTGTGGATTTTATCTGCCATTATGTGGTCTCCGAATTTTCCCGGAAAATCCATTATGTAGTCGTAGGCAATTGTTCCCGTTACAATAATCACGTTATTTTAATATCAAACCCTAACTTGCTTGTCAAGCCTTGCGGCCTCTGATAAAATTAACAGATAAGTTTTGCCCTGATGCTGGAATTGGCAGACAGGCTAGCTTCAGGAGCTAGTGTCCGTAAGGACGTGAGAGTTCGAGTCTCTCTCAGGGTACAAAAAAATATTTAAATCTTTATAAAAACCAAGAAGAAGAAAAGAGGGGATTATTTTACATCGTCACATGTTATTCATCCTCATCCGAGAACAATAGTCTGTGAACATTTAATTCCTTAATGCTTTAGAGAGAATTCGTAGTTCATCATTATTGAGCCTATCGAAAGGTTTTCCAAGAATATCCTCTGGTACCCCCATGCTATCGATAATCGCTCTTTCACCTGCTCGTATTAAATGATCCCTATCTGTCATTGATGTAGAATGTTTCGGAACAATCGGAAGACCTCCAAAAATATTATATTCTTGTCTTGCCTGTTTTAAATCAACCCTAAGGGACCTTCTGTCTCTTTGGTTGCTCTCTCTCTTTGAAAGAGTGCCGTTACTATGAGAAAAAGCAAACTCCTCAAGCGCTTCTTTAAGAACATTCCCCACTAGTGGACTTTTCCTTGATGTATTGAATAACTTTCTCAGCAGAAAATCTCTCCTATTTGCTCTAAACTCCTGCTCTTCTTTTGGAACGAGCTTTATAATCGCAGATTCCGTTCTTGGAGGAGGGTAAAATTTATCTCTACTTAAGTTTGACAATAGCTGAACGTCAAAAAAAGTCTGAGTCAAAAGAGATAGTCTCCCAAAATTTATACTATCCTCATTTCTAGCTTGGATTGCATCTGCCAATCGTTTTCCTACCACCATAGTCGCCGACTCTATCGGAAGATTTGTAACCTTTCGCATAAAAGGTTCTATTATGTGATATGGAAGACTTGCAATAATCTGAGCGTTTTTATCTCCTTTTTTATCTACAATGTAATCCTCTAGTCTTAATGAAACCGCATCACCATATACCACTTGCAAATTCTGAAATCTTTTCGAGAGTTCACTCAGAATTGGTTCAAACCGACGATCTATCTCGACTGCTACAACCCTTGTTGCTTTGCTTGCTAGAGATTCTGTTAGTTGTCCTAAGCCTGCTCCTATCTCCAGAACAGTATTACCAGACCCAACGCTCTCCACTAATAAATCTATCGAAGGACTATCTATCAGGAAATGTTGACCTAATTTTTCATTAGGTTTTATCCCTAATATGTCCAATCGAGTTAAAATTTCTCCACTTATAGTTGACCCTCTAACTGCTGTAATACTTGATATGCCGCCATTTTTTCGTTCTACCATATTTATTGATAACTGTAATAGTTTTTATTTAAGGTAATGCTATTCCCCATTGAACTTTCCAAAATTTTTACCTCATCGCTCCATCTTTCATTCATTTTTTGTTGTTTATACCTTAAATCAAGTATCATTTCAAGGATAGGATTATTAGTGGGAGCTTTAGAAAAATCTAAAATTAATGAATCATGTTGCAAAACTTTCTCCAAAAGATCTAATTTCAAAATACTTTTATCTTTCATCCGAACAACTATTTCTCTTCTAATTTTTCCATACCCAACATTTATTTTCCATGAGACAAGTCCTTTAAATAAGTAGAACCATAAATCCACATCGTGAATTCCTAAATCAAATCTTGGATTCATAGAAAAACTCCTATTTGGGACTAATCCGAACCTATAGCTTGTGATTTCATCAATTTCTTCTTTATTTATGTTTTTTTGGAAATATTTAATTAATGGATTATATCGCTCTAACGTAGATTGATAAAGGATTAAGTTATTTTTTTCAGCCAATCTCTCTAAAACCTTAGCTTCATTAGAAGAAAAACAGATTGGTTTTTCGCATAAGACATTATACTTGTTTTCTAAAAGTTTCTTAGCCACTGCGAAATGATCCTGAATAGGAGTAGCAACGATCACTAAGTCTACATGTTGTCTGTAGGCAATGAATTCTTCAACCGAACTAAAATAAATCTTGTTTAAAACTGGATTTAGATCAATTATGAATTTAGCCTTCAAGAGGGAATCATATAATTTTCCCATTTTCCCATATCCTACTATTGCAATATTCATATTATTTATTTTTCTAAAAAATCTGATAAGCGCTTAGAAAGTTTCTGCCACGAAAGCTCTTTAGATATTCGTAAGTTGTTTTTTTTACAAGAATTTTTCATCTTTATCGCATCTTCTATTCCATGTCTCCAAGAGAAAACATTATTCTCAACCATTCTTCCTGATTTTCCATCTTTTAATAACCATTCCATTCTGCCTTTTCCCATTACTATCGGCTTACCAATAGCTAAATATTCACTAATAACAATTGGGCTACAATCTATCTCGACTGGAAAAACAAAAACGTCTGCAATGTTCATGTAATCCGGCACTTCCAAAAATTCAACAGCCCCACATTTAATAATATTTTCTTTATTCGGAATTTCAGCTAGAATCGGTCCATCCCCAACTATGAAAAAAAGGTCGTTATTCGTTATTGCTTCTGCAATTATTTTTATGTTGTCGTACCACTTGCCAACCTTTCCACAATACATAACTACATTTTTCCCTTTTAAGGAAATTTTGTATTTTTTTTCAAATTTATTTCGCAACATCAAGCTTTTTTGTACTGAATATGGATAGAAAAATGAAGCATCATATCCATTTGAAATAATTCTGAAATTGTTAGTTTGTAGACCCCAAGACTTCATGGCTTCAAGAATTACGGGAGACTGGGCAATAACTTTAGACGCTCTTTTAAGTAAGTCTAAATAACCGTATCTTAGTAAATAATATTTTTTATTTACTCCAAATTCTTTTAAGAACATCTCGTCATACCAATCAATGCAATCAAAAACTATAGGAATGACGATACTTTCATCAATTATTAAACTACTAAAAGGATTATCTACCATTAAATAGTCAAATTTGTGGGAATTTAAGAATATCTTTAATCGCTTCCTTTCGTTAACAATGTCCCTTATATCGTCTATAGATTGGTGTCTGAAGAAACTAAATTCCATATTTCTGCAGTGTTGAAGCAAAAATTGCTCTCTTTGGGGAAATCCAATAGAGTATGATGGAGAAAAATACTGCAAGCTTTGTGCATAGATTTTATCACCAATTTTCAAAATTTTTCTCACTTGAAAAATCCTTTCAAAGCTTTTTTAATTCTTGCAATTTCATTTTTCGTCAAACTCCAACGACAAGGAATTGCCACAATTTTTTCTGTTATATTAACATATTTATCTCTTTCAGAGCTTGGTAGTACCTCTTTTCCATAGTAAATAACTGTTTCAATTCCCAAATTATCCATATATTCTTTAAATGCATGTCTTTTATCTATTATTAAGTTAAAAGTTGAATAAATATGCCTGTCGTTTCTATCCTCTTCCAAAAATGGCTGCGAACCTGAAATTGATGAGGAGAAATCCTTAGCAATTTCCCTTTGATAATCCATTCTTTCATCGTAATGTCGTAATTCGTTTAATAAAAATTCTGCTTTAATCTCATCCATTCTAAGATTCAAACTAATTTCATTTGTAATATTACCTTTAAGCCTTCCTGATTCCACAAAGACTTTTAACATTTTGTAATAATCTTCATTGTCTGTTACAACAGCTCCTCCATGTCCACAGGTATGCAATGTTTTAGTCGGGTAAAAGCTAAAACATCCTAATGCCCCAAAAGTACCGACCTTCTTTCCGAATCGCTCTGCGCCAAAACTTTGACAGGCATCTTCGATAAAATTCTTAGTTTTAAAACTAGAAATTATTTTATTCGGTTGACCGAATAAATGAGTTATCGTATATAGCGTTTGCTTTTTGTCTTTTTGTTCAATCTTATCCAAGAAAATCGTTTTTTTAAAGCTCACATTGTACTTTAAAAGCCTTGCGGGCTGATAGGTTGCTGGAAAAGTATAGGGATCCACTATTAAATTTGAATAATTTCTAGAGAGGACCCAATAAGATGCAAGTAACGCAGAAGTACCGCTGTTTGTAAGCACTACGTATTTAGTTCTAAGATACATTTTTAACATCTCCTCTAGCTTTTTCATATTGCTACCATCAATCCAAGCTCCACTGCGATAGATATCACTCTTATTATTATTTTTAACTTTGTATATTTGAATTTTATCCATAAATTTTTTACATAATCATAGAGGCAATTTTTAGGGCTCTTGAATTTAAAGGTGAAAAATTAGACATAATAAACGCTTCTCCGTATGATTTCCCTATAGTTGCTCCACGAATTCCTGCTACAGATCTTACTCTTTTTTCTATTAAAATTTGGCTAGTTTTATGTTCTCCTTTAACCGAGCTATAAAGTCTGAAAGCATTAATCTTATTTTTAATATCATTAAAAGAAACAGAGCAGACTACCTGAAAATCAAAGGGCATAGTCATCTCCAAGTTTATTTCTCCTTGCAACAATAACTCAGCAGACCATTTCCTTTTCCCTCCACATACTTCACAACCGCTTTGAAAATTTGCTTCTGGAACAATTTCAGCCAAAGTTTTGTGATCTATGTGCTTGTCTTGCAAAGAATGTGTGATGATAACATCTGGAGATAATCTTCTTATCTCGTTTACGGTTTTTTTAATTAAAATCCCTTTATTTTTTTCCACTTCCATGTCATGAAATCCCAGAAAATTTAATTCAAAACCTAAATATTCTGCACTCTTTTTAGCTTCTTCTATAGCTCTTTTTTTTCTAGCTTCCTGACTTTCCTTATTAAAATATCCTTGGCAATTTTGAGTATAGAAACTAACAAAAACAGAATGATTTTTTTTAACTAATTTACTTATTGTTGCACCACATAATATGACTTCATCATCTGGGTGAGCAACTAAGATCAATATTTTCATTCTTTTTTCAATTCATTTATGCCTTTTTCTCTTTCAAGACAATTTGCGCATTCATGACATGAAATTATTTTATTTTTTTCCACTTTTGCATTCCAACACGAAACTGTTAAGTCGATAAAGCCTGCATTTGTTAATTTTTGAATTAATTCTCTTTTGGTCATTGACCTCGTTGGTAAAAAAACTTGCATTGGCTGAAGAAATGAGTGAGATAAAACTTGTTCAATTCCTTTATGATGAAAATAGTCATTGTCACCAAATACAAAGTTATCATCAAGCATATATCCTATAGCGATTCCATCTCCATCGATTTGTTTTGCATAAATCCCTGCAATCACCATGAAAAGTGTATTTCTGCCTGGCACCCATGCATCATCATCGCTTAATGCTTCTTGTCCAAGTAACTTACTTTTTGTCAATTGTTTCATTATGTCTGTTTCTACAATATGGGCTGGTCTAAACCCTAATCTTACTGGAACATTCTCAACCAATACTCTTTCTGCCTCCGACGAGGACTGACCATAATCAACGAAAAGAGGAAATACATCAAGTCCCTGCTCTCTAAGTAACAAACCTGCTGCAGTACAATCTACTCCTCCTGAATACATTAAAACGACTCTTCCTGTTTCTTTTCTCTGAAGTCCTTCTAAAAAATCTTCGTTTGACTTTGTTTTAACAGGTTCTTTCTCATTCATATTTTTTATATTAAAAAATCTCTAAAATATTTAAGAATTTTTCTACTTGTTTTTTTTTATCATCAAAAATGAAATCGTTATAAATACTATATCTAAGTTTATGCATTCTAACATATGCCTGCATCTCATTCAATGTCTCTAATACTATAGACTTATTTAGATTGTCAGGTTTATAATTTAATCCAATCACATCCATAAAATTCTTGAGAACCAACCATTTTTGCTTTTGTAAAAATGACGTTAAAAGTACCCCAAAAGAAACCATTTCACCATGTAAAAAATTTTGAAGTTTATTTTCTATACAATACGTAAAAAAATGTTCTCCTCCTTCTTCCGGTCGACTGTTGCCGTACAAGTTACAAAGCTGTACCTCCATGGCAAGAGAATTAACTATTACAGTAAAACCTTTCTTTGACAACCTTTTTATTTCGCCTGCTTCCAACAGGAGCCCGTTAAATATCGCCATTGCTACTTCTTCCATAAATGGCGAATATTTTTCATCTGATTTTGCTTTTCTTTTTTTAATTGTGTATTTCCAATCAAATAACGCAGTGTATATAGAAAGAACATCTCCACAGCCGCTCAAATGATACCTTGGGGAAGACTTTTTCAATATCGATAAATCTAAAAAAACTTTAGTTGCCTTTTTCGAAGGAATATATTTAACGCACCCTTTTGACCTAAGCCCAGTACAGTTTACTAAAAACGCATCCGTAGATAGAATCGTTGGAATAGAAATAATATCAATTTTCCATTTGTAAGCAATGTATCTTGCTACGTCATTAACTTTTCCACCCCCAAGAGCATATATCACCTCTATGTCTGTTTTTCGATCTTTGATAATTTTATTTACTACTAATTCATCGGCAGATTCAATATATATTTTTTTTACAAAATTAAAAGATTTTAAAAAATCAATAAATAGTTTCTCAGCAGAAACAGTAGTGCAAAGAAGTGCCCTTCGACTATCTCTTACCGTTTTGAGATCTATCCATTCTATTAAAGGCAAATTATCTATACTCTTATATTGCATATATATACTCCTTAAATTTTACTATTAATTGTTATTTCTATGATTTTTTTAGCAAGAATTTCCATAGGATCTATGACAGGAAAGTTGCACTTACCTTGACTGAGAACTAATGGGATTTCCGTACAACCTTCAATAACAACATCAGCTCCCCTATCGATGAGTCTTTTAGCCTCTGAATACAGTATCTCAAAATTATTAGTATCTAAAAATGAAGCTTTTATGCCGCGTTTGCCATAGATAGCCTCCATAACATTTTTTTGTCCCCGAGAATCAGGAATAAGAACTTTCCCTGCACCTATTTCATTGAGATAAATGTTGCTCTTAATGGTTCCGTCTGTCGCAAGAATTCCAATCTTAATATTTCTTCCGTACAAATTAAAGATATGTTCCGCTACTAGAGGAACCATATTAAGAACTTTTATCCCAACTTCTCTTTCTATGTCTAATATATACGGATGAGCAGCATTGCATGGAATTGCAAGAAAAGTAGCTCCAGCTTTTTTTAGAACTTTTGCGGTTAAAATTAGTTCCGGTAAAGGACTTTTTTTCGCATAGACTAAATGCTGAGTTCTGTCTGGAATTTGAGGATTGTTAAAAATTAAAAGAGGTATGTGATCTTGGTCTTTCCTTACGTTATTCATGTTTATTATAAGACCAAAAAGATAATTAGTCGCAGAAGGACCAACACCTCCAATTAACCCACATATCTCTCTGAAGTTTACAAATTTATTCATCGAAGGATTATCTCTCAAATAGGCGTAGAATGCAAACTGGACTGTTGTTACCAAAATCATTTGATTTTCAAAACATAATAGTGTACTATGTACGCGATTTACTACAAGTTAGCAAAGTATCTCATTAAAGATATGTTAGAAATAGATCTATTGCAAAATAAACCATTCATGCACCGCGAAATGTCTCGTCGTTTCGCGAGGGATGAATATGATGCGTTCATTGATTCCTATGAAAAGTTATCTAGAAAAGGAATTATCAATCCTCAAAAACTAACTGATGTAGCTCGAACCACCACCCTAGAAAATCTTCAAGATGGAATACAACAGCAAGATTCAGTATTAACCTTAGTCGATAAATATTTAAGACTTCCAAATGTTGCTGCACCTGAAGTGCCTACTGGAGAGAATAGAAAAGGAGACGTTGTAGTATTTACAACAGATAAATTGAATATTGAGCCCGGAAAAAAAACTCAAACGTACATTGATCTGGGAATAAAACTAGGAATATTTAATCCGGAACAGAATTTAAACGTAACTGCCGAAGGATTTCCGTTCCTTTTTGGCGCAGGAGCTTCACTAGATAGAGCCTTGGTTAATTTAATGCTTGATACCCATGCAAAGAATGGTTACCAAGAAATAATGGCACCAACATTAGTGAATGAGAGATCGCTGTTTACAACTGGTGCGTTTCCTCTCTATGGTGATAAGAGTTTTCATATTGAGGGAACCGATTTGTATCTAAATCCGACGATAGAAGTTCAACAAACAAACCTATTAAAAAATGCTCGGTTTGGAAACAAGCTAGAATCACCTCTTCGTTTAGTTGGATATTCTAGATCTTTCAGAATAGAAGATGAACCTATGACATTATATACAAGACTACATGAATTTGGAAAAACGGAAATCTTCGTTGCATCTCGCGATGAAGATTGGAGAAAAGAGCATGAAAGGGCATTAGAAAGCGTGGAAGAAGTTTTAAAATCGCTTGAATTACCCTATAGAAAGGTCTTGCTCTGCACGGGAAGCATGGGACTTAGCTATCACTTAACTTATGACTATGAAGTGTTCGCTCCTGGCTCAGATGAATGGTGGGAAGTTGCAAGCTGCTCATCTCATTCTGACTATTCTTCTCGGTATATGGATGCAACATATCAAGATCATAATGGCATAACTAATTATGTACATACCCTACATGTTACATCTGTCTCTCTTCCAAGAATTTTAAGTGCGGTTCTAGAAAATTATCAATTGGAAAATGGAAATATACAAATTCCGACAGCGTTAAGCCCATATATGAGAAATTCAAGAGAGATCTCACCATCTACACAACCGGATTTAAAACCTGATTTATGAGTAAAGAAATTCTTTTTACCCTAGCTCATGACCCCACATACGACACGACCAGCACAATAGGAAGATTAGAAGGATTGCAAAAAAAAGGATTTGAGAGATATTATAACCCTGGTTTCCTTGAAGAGTATATAAATCAGACAAGATGTCATGGAGAAGATAACTTTTCGTTCACATGGCATCCGTATAATGCTCCTGGTCAATGGATGAGTAATAACATTTCCAGACCAAGCAAGGTCATAACTGATCCAATTACTCTAGAACGAACCAGGGAAGAATTAGAAAGCGAAAGATTTGAATATCTTGTAATTTCAACTCATTTAAGCGGCTATAGCACATTTAGAGAAATAGCCAAGCATGTTCGCGAAGAATACCCAAAAGTAAAAATAATAGCCGCATCTACGGGGGCACTCATTGATGAATCATCACAATTAGCCGATTTTACTTTAAGGGGAAGTCAGGTGCACGACCTTAGATCAATTGTTGATCAGCCAAGAAACGACCCGCTCAAAATAACAACAGTTCAATCTGATACGGAAACGTATTATAGAGGAATAACTAAAACTGGAAATTATGCCCTACTGATTAGCAGTTTAGGATGTATTAATGGCTGTGATTTTTGCCCCTCGACTGCCCAGTTTGGAAAAGAATACATTACGCCATTTTCTGCACAGGAAATAAAAGATAGTATTATTTCAGCTCATGAAAAAATTGCACCCAAGAGTAATGAGTTTATTGTTAGCGTTGCAGAACCTCAAGGGTTAGGAAATATAAAACTTTGGAAAGAGGTACTTAGGCTTTGTCGTAATCTTCCTTTCAAATGCGATCTTGTTACAACTACATCTTCTAAGATTATAGAAAAATACGGACTTGATGAGCTTACCATGGGAGACCTTAGTCTTAGCACAGTAAATATAGGAGTTGAATCTCTCCTGCAAGGATATAAGAAAAATGCTGGAGTAGACCTTAAGGCATTAAATCAACGATTACAAGCTGCTGGAATTAATGTTGTGTTAACTTATATCATAGGTTTAGACTGGCAAACTAAGGATAACATCAGAGAAGAAGTAAAATTATTAAAAGACATAGGCTCAAGTGCATATATTGTTGCAAATTTAAAAATGCATCCAAATACACCCCTATATAAGGCTTATAGGAAGAGCGGAAGACTAATAGATGTCCCCCCCGAACTTTTAAATTTTTATGGATATCAATCTTATGTTCACCCTAATTTCGTAGCAGGTTTTAATGACATGCTGCCCCTTTTAGGAGAAATTGCCAATGAGCTTACAGACGAAGGCGAATCGTTTAGAACAAACCTCCAAATATTTATGAAAAGAAAAAACGAAAAAGATTTACAAAAAATCTCAACAATTAAGCAAATGACGGAAAATTATCGCAAATCGCTTGACCCAAGGACTTACAAAGAAAATACTTCTGTTATCGTTGATAAATTTGCTGCAGAACTATATTTTCACCTAATATTTAGACAAATGGATCTGTTTCATCCATTTGTAATCTTATAGAAGAAAGCTAAAGCACAATGTTAAATGTAAAGCTCAAAAGAAAAATAAACTTGAAATAAATTTACAAACAAAAATCTGCTTGTTTTCTGTCTCTAAGGATAAATCCAACCTTTTCATGCAACCTGATGGAATTAGGATTATCTAAGTTAATTAAAGCAGTAATTTTTCTTATATTATTTTTTTTAGCTTTTTTAATTAACTGCTTATATAGAAGCAATCCTATTCCCTTGCCCTGATATTTAGTATCGATTCCTATATATCTAATATAGATATTTCCTAAAAAAGGGCTAGTCTCGTAGGCAAAAATAAACCCAATAACTTTATTCTTGGAAAAAGCAACAAAACAATACTTCGAATTTAAATTAATATTAAATTCATCTTTTCGCGACACGAGATGCTCTTCTTTTTGGGAATCAGTTAAACTATCCCATTTTTCTCCCAAGTATTGTTTTTGAGTTATAACATCTACCTTACGAATACTAGGATAGTCGCTTTTGACTAATTGTTTTATTACAATATTTTGCATATTAGGATTATACCATCATTGATCGAAAACGCTTCGAGAGGTCAGCGGAAATGTTTACTTATTTTCAGACTTAACGTATTCGACAAAACTCGTTGGAGTTTCCCACAGTGTTATTTTTTGAAGAGGTAAAAACTCTTCTAATTGATTCCAAATCCATAAAGTTATGTTTTCTGCTGTTGATTGTATTATGATCTTGTTTATAAATGTATGATCTAATTTAGAGATAACTTTTTCATTAACAATATTTTTTAAATCTCCAAAATCCATAACCATCCCACTTTTCTGCACTATTCCAGCAACAGAAACTTGAAGCTTATATGTGTGCCCATGCAAATTAGCGCAAGGACCATTATAATTCAATAACTGATGGGCAGCATCGAAACGGAACTCCTTAGTTATCAGCATAATTTTATATTATAAACTTATATATTTAGCAAAAGCATTATGATTATGAATAGATTCTTGACTTTCGCATTCCACTGAAAAGGATACAATATTTTTCTTTTGACTAAAAACGTTTGCAATATCCCTAACAATATCTTCTACAAATTTTGCGTTTTCATATGATTTTTCAGTCACGTATTTTTCGTCTGGTCTTTTTAATACTGGGTAGACTTCACAGCTGCCCTGTTTTTCTATGAGCGTAATTATATCTTCAATCCAAAGCTTTTTCCTTAAAACGACCTTTACCTTCGCAATTGCTCTCTGATTGTGTGCGTTATACTTACTAATAGCCTTGCTACATGGACACAATAGCATAATTGGCACCTCAACAGTAAGAACTTGTTCGTCGTCCCCCGAGTTAACTTTGGTTAGAACTATACATCTATAATCAAGATAGCCTATTTTCCCTGTCACTGGAGCTTTTTTTTTCATGAAATAGTTAAATGAAACTTCTAAGTATGCATTTTCTACATCTAATCTTCTTTTTGCTTGACTCGTAATAAACTTTAACCTATTCAGGGTTATCCTCTTCCCACTGTTTTCATACAAAATCTCTACGAAGCGACTCATATGATGTCCCTTAATATCGGACGCTAAACTTGCATAAAAACTTATAACCGCAGATACCGGTTGTACGCTATTCTTTTTCCCAGAAATCAAAAGAGGTAAGGAAATTCCTGTTATTCCCACCATATCCAGAGGTAAACCTCTAGTATCAAATTCACTTTGAATATCCTTCATTGTTTATTATTAATTGTTAATTAAAGCACTACGTCTTATGATAAGGTCGGATATTAACATAGTTATATTAATCAGTCAATTTTTTACAAATTTATGTACGGAACAGGACTCTAAATTTCCCTCAAATTATCAAAACGCATCTAAAGCTTTTCAAGATAAAATTCATCTCGGTTTGCAACCATAAACAGCCATTAATCTAAAAATCAAAAGCAGGAATGGTTAGATGGTATTTATGTTGAGGGTACATTTTGATATAATGATTGACGCGCGGATGTGGTGAAATGGTATACACGCAGCCTTGAGGTGGCTGTGCCCTTAAAAAGCGTGGAGGTTCGAATCCTCTCATCCGCACTGATATTCGTTTATCTTAACTCATTT
>Ga0210005_1000775_pt1 | contig 23303 bp, 34 predicted proteins | sample CryGey02umfilter_3_FD_183961 | JGI IMG/M metagenome (GOLD analysis project Ga0210005, IMG submission 183961) | Groundwater microbial communities from aquifer in Utah, USA - Crystal Geyser 4/9/14 0.2 um filter (SPAdes) (version 3) | ecosystem: Environmental > Aquatic > Deep subsurface >... | reverse complement strand
AACTGATGAAGAATGTAATGATGCTTTGGATAGATTACAAAAAGGCGAAAGTGAAGTTAGTTACCGAAATTTTGTTGTTCTTGACATTGTGCGGGTGGTAAATGTGTGCTAACGGCTGCAAGTATGGCAAGGCAGGGATTAAGAGTGCTGACCTGTCAAGCCGTGATAAAGTTAATTAGATGCACTCAGATAGCATACAGAACACGCCCCTGCTTTGCTATACTTGTTGTTATAGGGCGTTTATTTTAATCAAAATGATAACTGAAAATGAATATTTAGAAGCTGTAAAAATTGTGAAAGAATATCACGGTCAAATAATTTCAATTATTGATGAAATGCCAAAATTGAATGTAAAATCATCTAAAAAAGTTAAATGTATAAACACCTATGCGGGTGGACATGATTTGTACTTTTTAACATTGGGAAAAGAATATGAAGTAATTCACAATCCATACAAACGAGCATCTAATAGAAGGGATTGGAATAATGAAAGATATTTTGGTATTATTGATGATAATGGAAAAATGAGATATTTTCCATACGATAATCCAAGTCGTGTATGGGAGTTCTTAAATGCCCTATAACGCTCAGGATTTTTTCCGTTTCAATGGATAAAATCCATTGTTATGCGGAGTCCCGAAGGGCTACGCAGACGGAAAAAATCCTGAGCGTTATGACGTAAGCCCAAAGGGATTACGTCATAACTAATATATGTAAAAAACACTCATAAATAACTATAAAAAAGGAGGTTATAAATGGATTATCGAAAATGGACTGATAAATATTCGACTGATTGTAAGCTAAAATACAACAGTGAATCAACTCAATCTAATTATATTAGTTGTGTCAAATCATTTCTTTTTAAATTTAGTAATTATAGGGAGCCTAAAGAAATTCCTAATTCTGAAATAAAAAAATGGTTATTAGAAGCTAAAACTATAAATACTAGGAAGCACCGGTTATGTGCAATAAATTCTTTTTATAAAATAACGGTTAGTATGCCCACTAAAATATCTAAAATACCTTATCCCAAAGAAGAAAAAAAATTGCCCGTAATAATTGAGTCTGAATTTTTAAAAGATCAGATAATGAAAATAGATAACTTAAAACATAAAGCAATATTAATGCTTGGTTATTCTTGTGCTTTAAGGGTTTCTGAAGTAATTAATTTAAAAATAGAGGATATTGATAGTAAAAGAATGTTAATTACCATACGAAACTCTAAAGGAAGAAAGGATAGATTAGTTGTTTTGTCTCCAACTATGTTAGAAACACTAAGGGGTTATTATAGGGAATATAGGCCTAAAAAATTTCTGTTTAATGGACAAAATCAATTTGATTTAAGATATTCTACTCAAAGTTGTAATAAATTGGTTAAAAAATATATAGGCAAGGATTATCATTTTCATTTACTTCGTCATTCTGGAGCTACTACTATGTTAGAAAATGGCACCGATATTTCTATTATCCAAAAATTACTTGGACACAGCAATATTAAAACAACTATGATTTATACCCACGTTTCTAATGCTTTACTTAGTAAAGTAAAAACACCTATATGATTAATTTTTTTAAGCATAACTATCAATTTCCTACTTATAATCCAAGAATTAGCGTTATTATGCCTGTTTTTTTAGGTGAGTATGCTAATGCTGCTTCAGATAGAGAAAGTAAATTTATGGCTGCAATAAACTCTTTTCTTAGGCAAATTCATCTCAATAAGGAGCTTATTATTATTTCTGATGGATGTGATATGGCTGAAAAAATATATAATGGTTTAGGCAATAAGGAAAATATTATCTTTAAAAAGATAAAAAAACAGCCGTTGTTTTCTGGAAAAGTAAGAAATGAAGGTGTTAAAATTGCTACTGGAGATATTATTTGCTATTTAGATGCGGACGATTTTTTTGGGTTTAACAATCACCTTAGTGTTATTGCTAATGCTTTTATTAGTGATAATAGCTTAAATTGGGTCTATTATAACGATTATTTATATCCTCCTAACAATGATTTTAAACAGCGATTAGTATTATTAGAAAAAGGATCTGTAGGAACTTCGGCTATATCTCATAAAAGAGTATGTAATGTTTCTTGGAAGAATTGTAATGGCTATAACCACGATTGGTTGTTTATAGAACAACTTATTAAAAAATATCCTACAAATTATACTAAAATATATGGTTGCGGATATTTTGTTTGTCATGTACCTGGTGTTTTTGGGTAAAAAAAAATAGGCTCAAAATTATTGAGTCTATTTTTTTTTACGATGTTTTTTTATCTATTAAAATTCATAGGTAAGTTGTAATTTAACATCAATTTCATTATTAGAAATATATAATATAGGAGGAAATCCATTGGTATTGTTATATGGAGTAAAATATATATCTCCCATTATTTCCATAACACCTCCAATGTCATAATCATTTATACGAACATAATAACTTCCGAAAGGTTGTATTTCAAAGGGGAATTGATTCGATAAGGATTGAGTCCAATCATAGGTTTGGTTATAGTTAGCATCCCATATTGTTGATGTTCCAAATTCATAACTACTCGTATTTTTCCAAAGTTGCAATAATACGTCTGGACGATAATCTCCTATATCTGTAGTTCCATCCCATGTAACATTTGGAACTTGCTTGTATTGAGGAAATTTTGTGATCGATATTTTTGTTATCAAAATTTTTGTTGGTGTTTTTTGCTGATCACAATTTGGGCCAGTATATCTACTATCCTGACATATAACTGTGTTATTTTGTGGTTGCGGATCATCTTTCTCTTTATTGCATGATGATACTACCATTAAAATTGATGCTAAAAATAGCATTAGTACTTTTTTTGTTTTTTTCATAACTTTTAAATTTAATTGATTAATAAGTTACAAATATCTGAAACATATTTCATATTTACAAGTTTTTTATCTTTTTTTATTAAAAACCTTGCTATTTAGTACTTCTTTCTTTAAATAAAAGAAGAATTGGTTTTTTTCTTCTTGGGTATGTGTGGTTTTGCTGTAGTGTTGTATGGCTTCTTGCACCCTTAAATTATAGGTTATTTTTTTGGCTTCCTCAAGCACCATATCAAAATTAGTATTACACTCAATGGTAATATCTTCCATTTTTGTATCATACTCACGCACTCTGTCTTTCCAATTCTCAAAATATTGTTTTTGAGTGAAAACGGTATCTTCTATTTCTATCATTTCTCTTTTGTTTAGAGCTACATCAAACCCATCTAATCGGTGCATGGTTATTACTGGAATAAATCCAAATATAAAATGTATGGAAATTTTTCTACGGGTCTTTATTCTTTCTTGTATTTTTTCATACATTTCTTCACAAACTAGCAATAAGTTGGTATAGTATTTTACTTTTTGCTCTGCTTGTGGCTTAATTTTAATTAATTCTGCTAATTGTATTACTTCATCGGTGGTTGCTTCTGATTTTTTCATTGATTTTTATAGTTTATAAGGTTAAAGGATTGATGTTTGAGGGTTTTTCATTTTTAGCGTGTGTATAAAAAACAATACCCATGGTTGATTCAGAAGGTATGTTAATTAAACATTTGTCTTTAGGTAATATTTCTATTGTCCTCTCTAAATGTATTTCATGAGATTCATTTGGGTTACAATAATCGAATATATCAAACAAGATTGTTTTTTTATCTCTATTTTTAACTATAGATATTTTTTTTGACATAAAAACATCTATATCTTCAATATAAATACTCATCATTACTAATTCTGCACCATCTTCTTTAATCTGTTTTTTTAATAACTCAAGATTATTTTCATCTAGGCATTTTATAGGAAGGGTTTTCAAATTATATTTGAAATCAAAAAGATCTAACTCTAATTTTGTTTTCTCTTCATTAATAATTTCAAACCTTATTATTCCTATGCCTTTATATTCATAAAATTCTGATGGTATTTTTTTATTGTTCATATTTTTTTGTTATAATTTATAAATTCCATGGTATAAATGTTAATGGTTTGTTGTAATTTGTTAATTGTTAATTGTGTTCTTATAAAGAAACAAATGCTTTAACATCTAATTATTTTTTAGGTTCTATGTAAACAATACCTCTTTTAGCACCTCCGGCTTTAGTGTTGTAATAGTAATTATAGTTGTTTTCTCCATAAATAGCATCAAAGCTATCTTTAAGCCACTCAAAAGTAAATGGTTGTCCGTTGGTGCTATCATAACCTAATTCTGGGTGGTTGGGTACTAAAAAATCGTGTATGGCTATTACCGGCTCTATTCCTGTATTGGCTATGTGTTGTAATTCGTCTTTTAAAGGGCAGTAGTCTTGCCAATGAGCATCTAAAAATATAAACGTATCGTTTCCGCATCCTGATAATAAATTAGGCATAATATTAGAGCTACTACCAAGGTTAGTTTTAACATTATTAAAATCATTCAACCTATTGGTTTTGGCTATTTCTAAATATTCTGGGTTTACTTCTACTGTTCTTACTTCTTTATAAAAAGTAGCTAAAAAAGCAGTAGTGTAGCCTAAACAAGTACCTGTTTCTATGGCAATTTTTAGGTTATGTTTTTGATGAATCGTTTTAAATTGTATTTGGGCATACACATCAGAGTTTATTGGTGCATCCTGAAAAGCCATTAGCAAAGGTTCTTTTAATTTAGTCATTTTTTTTCGTTTTTTAATCCTTTTCTAATCCAAACAAGTATAAATAGTTGTCATAGGATCGGATATATTAAGCCTTGTTTTATGGCTATAGCCAGCGAACGTAAAAATGCTCTGTGGTCTTTTTTTACTTGGGTGGCTATTTTCTTTTCTTCTGGAGTTTTTGCTAGCACTTTTCGGTCTCTTCTTACAATATCTCCTCTGGTTTGTAAGATATGAATATATTCATGATCTGTTTTTGGCTTGAGCATTTCTAGTCCTGGTGTGTTTACGTCTGTGTACATAATATAAATTTGTTTATTGTTGAAAAATAGTGATTACTACATGATTTATTGGGTTGAGTATGAATTTTAATTCTGCTATATCAATGGCTTCTTCTAATATTACTTTCACAAATTTATCTGTGAAATTAGATTTGAAGTGATTTATTTTTATTTTTGGATGTGTTATTTCATAAATAGAACTATCAATGTTATTGGATGCAAATGTGATGTGTTTCACCTTAATTTCGGTGTTCACATATTCATATTCGCCTTGGTAGTTGTATAAAATACCTTGCTCTGCTAGGTTTTTGTTTTCTATTATATCTTGTAAGGCTATAGCTTGTTTTTCCTTAGAGGTGTTGGTGATTCTAATTTGCGTTTGCTTCATTAAACTAATTGTTGTTTTTTCTGTGAACGAAATTAGTTTTATTTTTTTTTATTACCAAATTTTTTTAATTATTTTTTTGTTTCACCGCAAATCCCGAAATATGTTTTTATTTGAAAAACTAATATTTCGAGGATGCTCGAAAAAAACAAAGAATTGAAAATTCTTGTTTTTTCGGCAGACGCTAAGACGTAAAGTTATTTTTTAAATATTTACTCATGTTGTAACTACCTTACAAAATAAGGGTATCCACAACGAAAATCTAAAAACAGTACTTGAAACCCACGTTGTAACTACCTTGTAAAATAAGGGCATCCACAACATACAGTATGCTAATTACCTCATATATATTTTGTTAGGCTTCCTATCTTCATCAATATTTTGTAATCAAAATATCTCCCATAGGCACTACGGAAGTACACTCTCCCTGAATATATTTTAAAAAAAGTTATTCGTTAATAGTTAATTGTTAATCGTTACTCCATAATTATGACTGTTGTAGTTACCCTACAAAATATGGGTGTCAACAACATTAATGAAACAAAAAAAATACTATGCTAAGTTGTAGTTACCCTACAAAATATGGGTTTACACAACTATGAAAAATTCTAATAAAATTAGTTTAAAGTAAGTTGTAACTATATTTTAAGATGTTTCCTATCTTCATCAATATTTTGTAATCAAAATATCTCCTATAGGCACTACGGAAGCACACTCTCCCTGAAGCCCACCCCAACCCTCCCAAAGGGAGGGAGTTGGTACGTTGTGGGTTATTTTATCGTTTTATTTTCAATGAACGTGTTTAGCTAAGTTTAATAGGGCATTTTCTTCTCTTTCGTGCTTGGTTTTGCAAACAGGGCATTCCCATTTAATTTTAGCTTTTAATTCTTTATTTTCGTGTCCACACTCTGAGCAGGTTTTAGAACTCGGAAAGTCTTTTTCTGCTTGTACAAAGTTTACTCCATACCAATCTGCTTTGTAGTTACTTATTGTCCAAAAGTTTCTCCAACCACTATCTGCTATATACTTTGATAAGTATTTATTATCTTGTGTCATTTCTTTTATCTTCCAATTTTCTACTACTATAGTAGTAATGTTTTTATTTTGCATTAATTCCTTAGATAAATTATGCAAAAATGCTGCTCGTTGGTTTTTTATTTTGTTGTAGAGTTTAGCTCTTTTTAATCGGGCCTTATTAATGTTGGCTCCTTTAAATTCATCGTCTTTTTTTCTGCCTTTATTAGCATTTTTTCTGTGGGATAGCCTTTTATCCAATAGTTTAATTCTATCTAATGATTTTATGAAAAACTGAGGGTGATCAATAGTCTGCAATTCATTTCCTATTTTAATGTAGGCAAAATTTCTTAATCCTAAATGAATTATAGCTGTTTTCTCGTTTTCTATTTTTGGTTTTTCAGGCAGTTCTCCCATGGTTTCTACCGTAACACTAAGGTAATATTCTCCAGCACTATTTTTACTAATGGTACATGTTTTTGGAGTACCAATAAACTCACGGTGATAAATCACTTTTAATCCTTTTAGTTTGGGGGCATCAATTGTTCCTTCAGTAAAATTTATTTTGTATCCTTGATGAAATTTGAATGATTTACGGCTAAACTTATTTTTAAATGCTGGAGGATCTACTTTTTTTGGCACTTTTTGTTTTTGTGCTTTTTTTAGTTCTCTAAAAAAGTTTTTGTAAGCTGCATCTAAGTTACGTAACGTATGAATTAATGCAATAGAAGGGACTTCGCTTAACCAACAGGTATCTTCTTCCTTTTTTAAGACTGGAATTTCTTTTGAAATGTCTGAGATTTTTATTCTGGTGCCATCTTTTTCGTAGGCATCTTTTATTTTTGCTAACCCATAGTTATAAATAAACCTACAGCATCCAAAAGTTTTGTTTATCATTATTTCTTGCTCCTGGTTAGGGTAAATTCTATATTTATACGCTTTTTGTATCATATATTACATTTTAAATTCGGTGCTAAATTATGAAACATATTTTAATTATACAAGTTTTTTTATGTTTTATTTTTACCGCAAATCCAGAAATATGTTTTTATTTGAAAAACTAATATTTCGAGGATGCTCGAAAAAAACAAAGAATTGAAAATTCTTATTTTTTCGGCAGACGCTGAGACGCAAATCACCCTCCTTGCTTTGTCCGAATATATTCGGAATCTCAAGGGAGGATGCTGACGTACGCTGACGTATATTGCCTATTTAGTGCTTATGATTGGGTTTTCGTTTTTTAATTAAAAGATAGTGGGCTAACATGGCAATGCTGATTATAATTACTCCTAATGCTAATCCAACTAGTAATTCTATTGTTTCTGCTTGTGCTGCATCGTATTTTGTTTTTATTTCATCACAAAATAATCTTAATCTTAAAAAGATTAAAACAGATGATCCATAACAGAGGAATATGGTTATGATTAGTTTCATTTTAATAAGGATGAATTACGTTGTGCTACTATTTCAAATTCTAGTTCAAAGGTTTGTTGTTTTTTTATATAGAGGTTAATAAAATGAGAAAACGTCCAAAATGCTGGTTCTTGCGTGTCGGCAATATTCCATTTTTTAGGATTCCATTGTTTTCTGTAAAAATTCTCAAACAAATAGCCTTCATATATTTCTTCTCCATCTTCTAGTGTTATTTTCTTTCCTTTTTTTTCCAATCTGGGTGTTAAGTCTATTTCTAAACCTGGTTCTAATTATTTTTGACTTCCATCCACAAATACTTTCCAAAAAAAACAATTGCCTGTTATTAGAACTGTGTAAAAATTTTATGATAATAGGATTCATACGTATGCTGTTTAATAAATCCGAATAATCATTATAATTATCACTTAATAGTGATATGTTCACTCCTTTTGGTATGTAACTAAGTTCGGATTAAAGTGCCGATAACAATTTTACGGTTTGTTGTTTATTGGTAGTATTAGTAATGATGAGTTTCATTTTAACTATGGTTTTTTTAGTTCTTTCTTTAACTTTTTATGTAGGTTTTTTAACCATTTTGTTTGATCACTTTCTTTTGTGGCTATAAAATGCCAAGGTTCTGAAATGTTACTAAAACCACTCTCTACATCTTGCATCTGCCATCTATCTTCAATAAGATGAAAATTGGGTGCCGTAGAAAAATAATAGTTGAATTGATCTACAAAATATTGTTCGCTATTTATTTCTATGCAGTTTTCTTCAAATTGCTTCAGTTTTTCCCTAAAATCTTTTTGAAACTCCATGTGTTTATACCATGGCAAGCACAATTCTTCTCGGATAAATTTTCTTACATTTCTGAATGTGCCTTTTGCACAAAACACTTCCCTGCTTATATGCCCCAACAACTTGTCAGAAAAATAATCAGAGCTAATGCTTACAATAAATTCTTTTAAAGTTCCGCCCATACTTCCCCAATACATAGAATAGTTATGTCCATAAGGATTAGCAATAATTATTTTGCCTTTGTTTTCCCCTAATTCTTCTAAAAATATTTCTGTTTCATCTATTTTTAGGCGAACTAATTCGGTAGCATTGTTTGCTGTTACAGTTTCCATATTTCTACATTTTAATTAAACCATTTTAATTCTGTGGTGCCTTTAAATCCTTTTTCCCAAATGTACCAGGCATAAGAAACTGCACCCCCCCCCTTATCATTTTTATTAAACTCAGCGTTTTTGGCACATAACAGCCTGCTACACGAAACATAAACCGTTTTTGGAGGATGGGTAATAAATAAGTTTTTTCTTCCTTTACTTTCTAAGAATTGAATTTTTAAAAACATGGCAATTTTATTTCCTTCCGGAATAATTTGTAATGCCTTTTCAATAAATTCTTTGGCATATTTATAAGGAGGGTTGGTAATAATATCTCCATTCCATTCCATATTGTCTATTGCCAAGAAATCTAAACTACCTTCTCCATATCCTCTGTCTATTAAATCTGTGCTTTTTACATTGTAACCATTTAGTTCAAAAACCCTACTTAAATGCCCTTCACCACAGGCACATTCCCAAATATTATCTGAGAATTTTTCTAATTTTAATAACCATTCGGCAGCTTTAGGATCTGTGGCATAATAATCTTCATTTTGCCTCTCTTTTTCGGTATGGTTGCTTGCACCAAGTGTTTTAAAAATGCTATTGCTATTTCCTGTCCAATCTTTTGCCATGTTTATTGAAAATTAAAAGTGGTGTTATCTGTATTTATTACTTCAGTAATATTTTCTTCACATTTTTTACAAATTATCTCGTCTATTTCACCTGTTTTGTGAAAACAATTTACAATATTTCTTTCATCTTCATCTACTTCGCCATTCCATACTAATTGCTCGGTTATAGTAAATGAAGTGGAATTACAATGCGGGCATTTTAAGGATTGTTTTGGCATATCCTCCTCCATGCACTTATTCATCACAATATAATCTTGTTGTACGGATTTTTGGTTGGCATATTCAAATATTACCTTTAGGTTTTCTTTGCCTATCCATTTTTCCATAGTGGCTTTATTGTTGCCTTCTTTTTCGGAACATTGATCTGTTATCATGTTTACAAATTGTATAATAGCATTATCATTATAGCCACTTACTGCTACTAATGATGCTGATAAATGTATCATACTTTTAGTTGAATTATCAGCTAATTCTTTGATGGTGGTTTTTATTTTTTCTTGCATAATAGTTATTTTATATCCTTATTAATAAAATCCTTTATTTCTTTTTCGGCATCTTTTATAAAAGAGGGTAAATTATCAAAATATAATGTTTGAAAAAATAATCTTTTTATTATTGGTGTGTTCTTTTCTAGTAAAAAAACAACTCCTATTTCGTAAGGAGATACAAAAGTATTAAAATTAGGTTTTTTTGGTCGAGCAATTTCTATGATTACTTTTGCTTTGTTTTTTAATTCAATTTTTTTTTGAAAAATAATTTTATCAAAAAATTCATAGGCAATAGGCATTAAAGGAAAGTCTCTTTTTGATAACTCAACTTTTTTACAATGGTCGCTCCATGTGGTATCTGAAAGTTTGGTATAGCCAAAAGAAGCAATGAATTGATCCATACATGATTTTTTATTACATATATGTACGGCTCTTTTTTTACCTTTAAATACTGTTACTTGATGTTCTTCCTTAATAGAAGTACAACTATCGCAAATTATTTTTTTACCTAATCCTTTTATCATTTTTTTTATCTTTCGTGAGTGAATATATCTATTTGATAACCTTTTCCTGATAATAATCCATTTTCTTCATCAAAGGTGGGTACAATATCTATACAATAATTCAACGCTTTGTTATTGTTTATTTCTTTGCGGAGTTGTCTTACTTTATACCTGCTCCAACCAAAATAATTACAAATAGTTCTAAGAAATACTGCCATATCATGACATTCATACACATAAATGTAAAGTGCCATTTTTTCTGCATCGGATAAACCAGAAAAATTGATATTGGCTTCTTTTTCTATGGTATCTGCCAACTCGTATATAGAACAAATTTTGCTTCTATTGCCAAAATCGGATAAGGTGTTTAATTTAGAGGTTTGTTCGTCCATTATTATCTGTTTTTTTTCTATATTCGATACGATCCATTATGAAATCTTGATATGTTTCACATTCATCAAAATGTTTTACCATTTCTTCACTTCCATTACCAACAAAACCACACTTGCATTTTGGAGGTAAATTATATAATCCAGCAGCTTCGCTAATTCTCTGAAATCTTGGAGCATTTATGCTATCTTTTTATAATTTCAGAATAACGAGATAGAATTTCGTTTTTTGGACTTTTTTCAACTATTTCCACCTTAGAAAGTAAGAATACTCCACAAGTAATAATGAATAACGTGCCTATCCCTAAGATTATTTTTTAATTTATTTTTTGTACATTTGACACTTAATTTTTAAACTTTTCACAAATGGCTAAATTTAAGGCAATATTCACAGGTAGTTATATAGATAATTATCAACAGGAATTAAAGAATCAATTAGATAATATCTATATTAAAAATAAATAGTATTTAGACACTATTCCAAATGATATTACCGTATCCTTTAATCAACAAGGAAGAACACCCATGATAGTACTTACTTCTAAAAAAGAGGACACTAAGTATCACATGGAGAAAGTTCTTCAATTACTGGGGGAGTTGAAATTGTAAAACTTTCAAATCTTTTTTCAATATCTGAATAAAATTCTATTAATTCTTTATTTTTAGTTTCTTTTATCCTTTCAGATAACTTTCTAATATCGTATTGGTTTATCTTATAAAAAAATCCCATTTCCCAAGATACTTTTACTAAATTCTCATCTTTTTTTGTTCCCATAATTTTAAATTTATTGGTTATACACTAATTTTTTAACTTGTTGAGTTGATTCTGCTTTCCAATTATGCAAGGCTTTATCGTGTTTTAAGGCATTTTTAAGGTATTTCTCGAACTCGTTACATCTGTAAAATCTATGGTTGAATTTCCATTCATATTCGAGCAAGTAAAGTGGTAGGTATTTTTTAGAAATTACTTTATAACTACCTCGTATTCCATTTTTTACATAACTCCAAAATCCCTCTATTGTATTAACATGAACAATGCCTTTACTAAATGCTTTTGAGTGGTTTATTTCAAGCCTATCTATGTATTTTTCTAATTCTTTGTAAGACCTAAATCCATCGGTTACAAGTATAGAATTTTCTTTTTTAGCATACGTTTTAAGCATTGCTAATAAGTTGCGTTTAGTTAGTTTTTCAATTATCTTAGTTTTAACCTTTCCTTTACGCTGAACCATTCCAGCAACAGAAACTTTATTTGTTCCTCTACCTCTTTTTAGTTCTACACCTGAAATAGTAGGATGCTCGTCTTTTATTCCTCTGTGAAATTGTCTGTGTTTACCACCAAAATAACTCTCGTCCATTTCAATAATACCATTTAAACAGGTGCAATCCTCTAACATACCTATTCTTATACGCATCGCTACATAGTAGGCAGTTTTATACGTGATTCCCATGTGTCTTTTTATTTCATTGGCAGCCATTCCGCTTTTTGCATTAAGCACTAAAGCAATAATTTGAAACCAAATAGGTAATTCAAGCAAGGTACCCTCAAAAATAGTGTCCGTAAACACGCTAAACTGCTCATTACAACTTTTGCAGATGTACCGTTTTTTAAGGGGGTCAACTACTCTTATCTTATTTTTATCACAATTAGGGCAAGTTACAGTTTTGCCCCATCTTAATTTCTCCAATAAATTCAAGCATTTTTGCTGATTGGAGTATTTTAATTGTATTTCCCTTATATTTGTTGCCATATATTGTATTTATTAGGTCTAAGGTAAGTAAAAAATAATCTTAGGGATAAGTAGGATGAATAATATAAGAACAGCATATATTATTATTTCTATCATAATCATTTCATTTTTTCTGTAAAATTATGAAACATATTTCATATAAACAAGAAAACTGTTTTATTTTTTTACAAAAATATAATTAAAGAAGATATTAAAAGGGACATTCCATGCCACCCCCAATATAGCCATCCATAACACTCTGTTGAGCCAATAGTTATTGAATACACACACTTTAAATCCTATGGGAAAACATACTACTGCTAAGGCTAATGAGATTATCATTATCATTTTAAATAAATGCCACGCATCTAAAAAATTAGCCATGAAACCCCAAGGAGTTTTATATTTGAATCCGTCTTTTGGGTTGCTATTAATGTATTTGTTTTCCCAACTCACGGCTGGGTTCCAGTATTGATAGTTCACTTGTTTTTTCCAACGGAATTTATACCAATGAAATTGAAGGGTATCCATTAGTGCATTGCATATTGAGGCGATTGTAAAGAATAGGATGGATAGAAGCATAGGTGAAGTTAATTTCCACCTCAATCCTCCCAAAGGGAGGAGGTTGGTGCGTTGTTGGTTTGTTAGTAGTTAATTATGAATTTTTAATATTGATAGCAATAGCAGAAATTACATGATAAATAAACTGAGACACCATTAATACTACTCCTATCATGGGTGTTATTTCAAATATTACCCAATCGGTTGATAAAAATTCTATGGTGCCGTATTGCGAAAATACGCCAGAGATTAATAGGATGGAAGCTAAAACATATCTTCCTAAGTTGGTGGCAAATAGCCAAAGGATGTTTTTTTTCATAAGTTGTTTTTTTCACCGCAAAGACGCTAATACGCTAAGAGGTTTGGATTAAAATTTAATTTTTGAAGCGAGTTGGTATAGTTTTATTAATGTTTTCTTTTCTATTTTATTGGATTCTCCAAATTCAAAAAATTCTTTTGCTGCAAATACATTTCCTTTTAATCCAGCATATATTTCTGGACTAAATTCATTTCCGTTTTCATCAGTAACAGATGTTACATAACAAATATAATCTGATTTTTTTTCTTGAATATCATTGTTTTTATTAGTTGAATAAATATTGTTCCAATTTTTAAAGAAGGTGATAATAGAACTGTATTCGCAAGTTCCTCCTCCTCCTTTGCGTTGTATGGCAATATTTCTATATTTTGTATGTTGGGTAATTTCTAATAAATAGGATTGTCCGTTTACGTAGCCTAACGAATCTGACCCTATAAATGTTGCTAGTATTTCTGTTTTTTTCATATTTTTTTAGTTTTACTAGAAAGACGCTAAGTTCACTATCCCTTCCCCCAATCACCCACCTTTCTTTGTCCGAATATATTCGTAATCTCAAGGGAGGAAATCTGCCCATATATCCCACTTCATGCTAGAGGCTTCCGTCTTCCGATTTATTATTTTCCTTTTAATTCCTATTTTCTAATTCTATTGCTACTGCATGTAGCGTCATTAAATCATCTATACTGGTTACTTTGGATAGCCTCACAGGATCTAAATCATCTCCTTCGGGGAAGATGATGGTATCATTGTCATATACTACGATATGGTCTATTACTCCCTTGTCTGGCGTGTTAACAATATTGTTTTTAAAGTGAATATGTTTAACTGAATACACTTCAGTTCTTTTTTCTTTTTTTGCATAGAGGCTAAACACATGCTGTGTTTCTTGTCTTATCTCTTTTCTGAGAATGCTAATTCTATTGTTTAAGTATTTTCTTGGTATCATTTGGTGGTTAATAGTTAATTGTTATTTGTTATAGTTTTCACCGCAAATCCAGAAATATGTTTTTATTTGAAAAACTAATATTTCGAGGATGCTCGAAAAAAACAAAGAATTGAAAATTCTTGTTTTTTCGGCAGACGCTGAGACGCTAATGGTTTTTGTTATTATTTTGTTTCATTTGCTCCAGCTACATTGCTCAATCTATATACCTTGCATGGGTAGGTTTCTTTTTCTTCTGCTACCATAAAGTCTTTACCACATTCAAATACATCGCCATTTTTATCTACCCAAATCCATTGCTCCTCACCTCTTATTTTTTTTGATAGTATTCTGGGTACTCGATTAACCCATTGTTGCCTACTTTCTAATACAAAAAGTAACTCTGCATTTACTGTTATTTTTTCCATTATCTTAACGAATTAGTAACTAGTTTTTGTACCTTATATTCAATAAGGTTGTTGATTATTATTGCTTTTTTAAATTCTTTTACTCTGTTTAGTCTTAACCCATAGGTTTGAGCTATTGGGGCTAATTCTTTAACGTATTCTCTTAGTGTTATTTTTGTTTGGTTTAGCATAATCTAAAAAGTTAATGGTTATTTGTTAATTGTGTTCTCGCAAAGACGCTAAGACGCAATGGTTTTTATTTATCTGTTCCTATAGTTTTAAATTTATCCCAAATATCGCTACTATCAAAATCAGGAAATCCGTTTGGGAATGTTTTTTGACCAAAATAATCGAAGGTTAATACTTTTATCCCTTCTTTTTTACACCAATAATCTAAATAGGTGAGATACATTACTGCTTTGCCTGGTGTTTGAGAAATAACAGCTAAAAAGAAAATTAACCGAACATCTGCTATAGTAAAACTATAAATTGATAGTCTTTTTTCAATTACTTTGAATAAAAAAGGTTTTTCTTTTTCTTGTATAATTTCTTTAGTTTCTTTTTTTATATATAAAAGTGCAAACAACTCTGTTTCTTCTGGAGTCATTTCTCTTAATTTGCATTTTTCTACATCTGTGTAAAAATCTGATAGGGTATATGGTTTTGTTTTTATTTTCATAGGTTTCGTTTTAATTTCTCTCGAAGACGCAGAGACGCTGTTTTTTTTAAGTTCTTATTTTAATTTATTTAGTTATATGAAATCCATTAATGAGATGTCTTCTAGTCCTTCTTCCTTAACAAGATAGTGATAGTTTGTTTTAAGAATCTCTCCGTCTTCCATTGTAAGTATATGTAAACAATCAAAAATTGTTATAGTATCTTCATTACTAAGGGTAATGTCAGTTCTTGTAATACTAAGTTCTTTTTTATATTGTATGTACTCATCTATTTCTTCGTTTTCACTAATGCTTCCGAAAAGTCCTTTATGTTTTTCTGTGTCTTTTTTATAATTATTAATTATATGTTTTATTATTAGATCAACCTCTTGTTGATTTGCAATCCTAAACTCTTTTGATATTATTTTTTTCGTCTGATTTTTCATAACCTATATTTTTAGTTTGTAACTTAAATTCGAGGCTAAATTATAAAACATATTTCATTTATGCAAACTTTTTATTAAAAAAAATAAAAAAAGCCACTCGGTGAGTGACTTTTTAATGGTAAAGTATATATAGAGAGATGTTTTACTAAACTAATTTATATTCTGAGCGTAAAAATACTTTTCGTAGTTTAACATCACCTACTTGTTGTGTTGGTTCTGCTGGCGGACGGTTAATAATAGCTTTTAAATCTTTTGTGCTAATAATATTATTGTTAGTTGCTAATTTTTCTTTTATTTTAACTACCATTTCTGCTACTTCGGGGCTAATGCTATTGTTTGATGGTGTTGGTGTTTGTGCCTTTGGAGTTTCTACTTTTGGATGGTTAACAGGCTCGGAGGTTGGTGTAGAAACAATATTTGATGACACTTCCCCTTCTTTTTTTTGTTCTACATCCTTATTATCATCTGAAGGAGGATTTGGTGCAGGAGTTTCTTCTTTTTTTTCTACTTCTTCTGCCTTCTTTTCTTCTATTCCTTCTTCTACATAATCGGCAATGAGGTCTGAAACACATACATCTTGCTTAACCAGGTTGTTTTTCATGGCTGCGGATGGTTTTTTTTTGTACCTACCCCATGCTGCTTTTAGTATGCCTATTTGCTGCTTTATTTCTGTTGGTAATAATTGTTCTTTGATGTTGTTTTCTGTTAAGAATTTAATATATTCAAATTCGTAGGTTGTTTCTGTATTTTCCATAATATTTTGTATTTTTTCTCCCATCCCATCCTTCCTAAATGGAAGGGGTTGGTTTTTAGTTAATAATTAATTTTTAGATGTACAAACTTATGAAATGTATTTTAATAAAACAAGTTTTTAATTCCTTATTTTATTTTAAATGTGTTAAATTATCCTCTATTTCTTTTTTTCGGAGTTTACGCAACTGATGCTCCTGGTAGTTATTCCAAACAGTTGATACTGCACTCAGTGTTACTATTCCTATAAATAATAAATAAAGATTTCTCTGTTGTTGTGGTGTTACTTGCATGATTTTATTCGTTAATTATTATTTGTTAATTATGTATAAAGAATCTGTTTCTTGCTTTTATTGCTGCTGCTTTCATTCTTAATAGTGGATTGTGATTACATTCTTCACAAATGTAAGCATCGCAAAGGGAACAATAAAAAACCATACGTGGTCTAGTATCATTTAGTGCATATTGATGTACTTCGCAAACTCCTGTGTGATATTGTGTTTGATTTTGTTGCATGATTTTATTCGTTATTGGTTATTGGTTATTAGTTATTGGTTCTCGCAAATCTCGAAATATGTTTTTATTTGAAAAACTAATATTTCGAGGATGCTCGAAAAAACAAAGAATTGAAAATTCTTGTTTTTTCGGCAGACGCAGAGACGCTAAGTGGCGATTACAGTTCCTAAATTGTTTTACATTATCAAATTTAATAATATTATCAATGAGGTTAACTTCATAATGAGGACAATCTGCTTTATGTCGGCATGTTTCTCTTCCCATTTTTGAGTTATAATAACTTCCTATACAAGTAGGTGTGATATTCATTTAAAACCTCCGTTTATTTAGCTTTATAAAATTCTAAATCTTTTTGATGAAATTCTCCTTTTTTTCCATCTTTAAATTTAAGAGTATAGTATAATCCATGAATTTTTTTAATCTGCCCCAAACCTCCTATTTTTTCATTTTTTGCTGATACTGGTTGAGCAAAATCTCCTTCATCTATTAACATTATATCTTTTATAGATATTTTAGTTAAATTAGGTTTATTACTTTTTCCTTCTCTTATCCATCCTGATTCACTATCTTTTCCAGATGGAGACTTCCAAAAATAGTTAACGTCATCTATTTTAGCTGAATTTATTCCTGTTGGAGTTAAATCATAATCACCATCATCTTCTGAAGAAATAAATTTTGGATGTTTTTTTTCATCCACCTCTCCTCCATCAGCCATTTTCTTTTTTGAATTAAGGTATTTTGCTTCAATTTGTTTGATGGCTTTTTCTAATCCTCCAAATTCTTCTTCTATTTCTTTTTGGGTAATTTTTTCTCCTAAAATGTCTTTGTAAGAAGATAGAAACTCACGTCCTGCTTTTTCTAAGCGTTCCATTTTTTTAATGGCTGCTTTTGGGTCTTTTTTAATGTCTTCTACTTTTATATTTCTTATTCCTTTGCTCACTGCATCGGAAACATCGGCAGCAGCTCGTTGTATTACGCTTTTTGTTTTACGTTTACCAGCAGCTTTTTTAATGGCTTCTTTTCTGGCTTTCCATTGGTCTATAATAATTTCGCAGAATTTAGGATCGTCCTCAAACACTTTTTTATCATCTACCATTACAAATTTTTTCTCTTTTGGTTTGGCTGGTGCTTTTGGAGTGGTGGCTTTTTTCCTTGTTGCTGTTTTCTTTTTAACTGTTGCCCTTTTTTTAGGTGCAGCAGTTTTTTTGGTTGTTTTTTCTGCTTCTAAGGCTTTTTTTAGCTCTGCCTCAAGGTCTTTTATTTCATCTAAGATAAATTCTTTTTCATCTTCTAATAAGCCCTTTGCTTTAATTAATTCTTTGTTTTCTTCTAGTTCTTTTAGTATTGTTGTTGACTTTCTCATGTTTACATAGTTATTAGTTAATAGTTAGTGGTTATTAGTTATTGGTCATTGGTTATTGGTTATTGGTTCTCGCAAAGACGCAAAGTTAATTCCTGATATAGCTGTTTTGTTTTAGCCAATTGATTAGTTGTTGTTTTTGTTCTTTAGGTGCTTTTGGGTTTATTTTTAGTTCTTGTTCTTGCATGTACCATGTAGCTACTTTTTGTTCTGTTTTTTCTTCAAAAATATCTTGGGTATCTGCATTTTTTACACTATAATAGGGATAATTTGCAGATTCATCTCCTACTAATTTTTCATAATCCATTGTTTTGAAGTCTATTTTTTTTATTTCTCCGCCTTGTTTTAAAACCAATTTTCCTTTATTAAAATGTTCCATTAATGGATATTTAACATTTAAAGGCAATTTATCAAATTCTAATTCTGCTGCTCTTTTAGCTTGATTATCCGGCAATCCTTTTTTGGTGGTAAATCCTACTTGTTTTAAGAGTTCTATTCTTGTGTCATAGATAAATCTATCGTTTTCATTGTCCCAAGTTTTTCTTAATAAGCCTTTTTGTACTTCACCACCATTTTTCATAGTGTCTTTATGCTCAATTTGTGATGGATTCACCCATTCTTCTGCATTTGTCTCTAATCTAACTTTATACAAATTATCTTTCACATGGTAATCTATTATTTCTGCTTGATATGCTACATTATCAAACCATGCCCATACTTTATCTCCTATTTTATACGGTATTTCTCCGCCATTTTTAAGAGAAACGTGTTTTTTATCCATTAAGGTATTGTTGTAAAAGGTTTTTCCGTTATCAACAAAAGAAGCAAATGGTGTTCCTGGTATTTCTACACTTACCTTATTTGGATAAACAGCTCTTACAATTGCTTTTTTACCAACATATTTTGGGTTTCCTCCGGTAATTACTACTGTTTTATCAACACTAATTTCTCCGACATTTTTAAAAGGCAAAGGAACTTCTGCTTTTACGTAGTAATATTTTCCACTATCTTTTAATTCTTCTTCTAATTTATAGGCTTCTTCTTTGGTTAAATCAGAGGCTATTTCTTCGTAAGGCGAGTTTTCTGTTTTTCTAACTTCTACACCCCATATCTTTCTTCTGGAAACAGCATTTTCTATTTCTTTTTTTGTGCTAGGAGCAATGGTGTAGTCTTTATGTTTGAATATATCATATCGTTCTAAATCACTAATATTTACCACCCCATCTGCATCTGTTCTTACATCTCCTCCTCCATCAGAAAAAACATCTCTCACTATTCCTATGGTTTTGTGTTTAGTGTTAGCTACTACATTTCCTACTTTAAATTCATTGTCTTGTATAGTTCCACCATTTTTAAGTTTAGAGGTTTCTTTTTTTTGTATTATAATTCCTTGTTTATAGCTATCTCTTACCGATTCACCAATATATGAAGCATACTTAAAGCCTTCTCTTTCATCATCTGAAAAAAGATTTGATTTAGGCTTTAAATCATTTTGTAATAAGTACCAAGTTCCTTTAAATAGTTTTAATTTACCTTCATATATATCAGCACTTCCATAACCTATAAATAAAACATCCTCTTCATTTTTAAATTTCTTACCTATAATTCCTCCTTGTTCTAGTTGTGGCACATCTTTTTTCTTAAAATTCTTCATTTTACGTTCGTAATCCACTATTTCTTGCATGGATAGCCATTCTGGTTTGCCATCTTTGGGCAGACTGTTCCATAGTTTTTTCATTTCGGCTATTTGATCATCCACATTTCCTGCCCATAAAACTTTTTCATATCCATTGGCTGCTCCTAAAAAATAATCATTATCCATTTGTAGCCTACTTAACATCATATAGGTAAATGTATGCTCATTTTCTACTTCTCCTCCTTGTTGAAATTTTTTGTCATGCAATTCATTAAAAACACTATCCACTTCAGTAAAACCTTCATCTTTATAGTTTTTAATTCCTTTTGTTAAATCTTCTTTTGTTTTATAAGTTGATATTCCAATAAAAGGGGATCCATCTTTGTGTGTTCCTCCATCATACGTACTTATACTGTATTTTACTTTACCTATAGCAGACGGATTAACACTAAATAGTTTTTTAACTTCATAATATTTTTCGGCTGCATGATATACTCCATCTGAATCTATTACAGATCCATCTTCAATTCTATCAAAGGTCATTATATCACCAGTATTGGTATTAATATACTTCTCTCCTTTTTTTAAATCATTTTGATGTATTGTTTTATATTTCCCCGATTTCTCTTTTAATTCGTCACTAATATTGTCTATATTCAAATCAACTAATGGTGCTAAATACAAATCTCTCATTAATTCTCTATCCACACTATCTCCACCACCCCAATTGGTTTTAGGGTCGTTAATGTATTTTTCTGCTGCTATTCTTATTTCTTCATTGGTAAAACCTCCATTGTAATCTTTTTTATAAAGACCGTCTTTTTTACCATAAAATGATGCTACATATTCTACAAATTTGTCTATTTCTTCTTTAGAAGGTTTATTTTCCTTCATTTTAGCAATCATTTTTTCAATAATTCTAACCCTAGCTTTTAGTTCGGGTTTTTTGGCTGCCATTTTTTTAGTAATGGTTAAACGGGCTTGCAAATCCTTTATCGTAATTTCTTCTTTTTTTGGAGCAGTAGGTATTGGTTCCGTTTCTTTTTTTAGTTGCTCTTTTAGTTCTTCTATTTTGCTGCTAATACTTGTTTTTAATTCGGCAGGTATATATTTATTATCTAAGGCTTTTTGTAGTTTTTTAATGTTTTCTTCGGTGGTTGCGAGTTGTCCGCCTTGTGCGTATCTTGGATTTATAGAATTATGCTTAAATTCATCTCTATCAAAAGCCATTTCCATTCCGTCTTCTAACTTAATTGAATATTTATTATTTAATAATTTTCTATCTGTGATAACTCCGTTCATTCCTTTATATTTTTCTCCTAGAGATGAAGTTGTTATAGTAACCCTATCTCCTTCCATTACTTCTCCACCATTAGCATAATTATAAATTTGTCTGTCTTCTACGGTGTCTGTAACAAATACATGGTGTTTTACTCCACTTAATTCTTCTAAGTCTTTTTCTGCTGATTTAACTATTGAAGCAATAGCTGTTTTATCGTTTGTTGAAGCATATAAAACAGGTTGGTGATGCTTATAGTGTTTGTATTCTTTTGTTTTTCTATATTTCAATACTAAATTATCGTATTCCGCCTCTTCTGCCTTGGTTAATTCATCCACATCCTCTCTCTTTTGTAATTCATCGAGCCTTTTTCTTTCTTCTGGAGTTAATTTTACTTCTGCTTCTCCTAAAATATGGTACCTGCCACTTGCTCCTTTGGCTGTGGTTTGGATTTTACCTCCTTGTTCAAAAAAATCAGCATCTTGTAGTTTTATAATGTATTCTGAAGTAAGGTATTTGTTAGCAATATTTGTTTCTTCTTTTTCTCCAAAAGGAGTGGTTCTGCTTAGTGTTAGTCTATTCGGATGAATATCGGTTACTACAGCAGTTACCCAAAAAGATCCTGCTCCTTTTCCTGGTTGAACTCCAATATTAATTAGTACTTCTTCTTTTAGTGAAAAATCTTTGTTGGAGTAGGTTTTAATAGCTTCTTTTTCCTGTTTCAATTTTTTTAAAATAGCTTGTTTCTTTGATTCCACATAATTCTCATTATTATTTTCTAACCCAGACATTAAATCATCCCCTAAATATAATCCATAAGGATAATAATCATCTCCTAATTTTTTTACCGTAAAAACTTCTGTTTGTCCACCATTGGCAAAAGGCAATGATGTTTCATACCTTACATTGTGGTATTTATTAGATGCTTCTAACCTTGCTGCTAAATCTTGTGATTCTGTTTTAGTTAATTCATCTGCTCTAACAATATAGGGAGATGTAGGACTATCTTGAGTTAATACCTCCCATAGTTTTGCTTGTTTTAGTTGTCCACCATTAGCAAAAGGTAATGAAGTTTCATATCTTACATTGTGGTATTTATTAGATGCTTCTAACCTTGCTGCTAAATATTGTGATTCTGTTTTGGTTAATTCATCTGCCCTAACAATATAGGGAGATGTAGGACTATCTTGAGTTAATACTTCCCATAGTTTTGCTTGTTTTAGTTGTCCGCCATTATTATAAATACTACCTTTTACATGAGCTATTATTTTGTTGTCTTTCACTTCAAAATGGCTAAATATCTTGCAAATAGCTGGTTTTATATTTGGGTTGGTGTATTTAGATAAAAATTGTTGTGCTTTAATGGTTTCTACCTTTTGGAAAGGCTCTTTACGGAAATAAACTACTATATTTCTATCGGAATCTATTATTTTATCTTCAATAGCAAATGGGCTTTCTTTTAATTCGTTTTCTAACAATGTAAAACATTGAAACATTTCGTTGTTTTGCATATCATCAACAGAAACTTCTCCACCATTTTTAAAAAGTCCTTTTTCTTTTCCGATTTTGGTTAATTCATCAATTAATTTAGTGTAGGAAATTGGTTTTTGGTTGGTTTCGTCCCACACATCTATAGCCAACACATACTTGTATTGTTCTTCTAGTTTTTCTAGTGCATTTTCAGTAAGTACATATTTTCCAATTTTCCTGTCATCTCCGCTTAATCCTTCCCAGAAAAGTTCTATTTGGTATCTTTTTACTGCTGTTTTGGTGGCTTGTTCCATTGTGTTGTAAGGTTTTAATTTGTAAAGTTAGTTAATTTTTTTAATTTATGGTTTTTTTTTCGCAAATACGCTAAGACGCAAAGTT